>Ga0209589_1014212_pt1 | contig 10080 bp, 3 predicted proteins | sample CowpeawhiteBW_FD_187525 | JGI IMG/M metagenome (GOLD analysis project Ga0209589, IMG submission 187525) | Root nodule microbial communities of legume samples collected from California USA - Cow pea white BW (SPAdes) (version 2) | ecosystem: Host-associated > Plants > Roots > Nodule | place: USA...
TCCACTTGATGTCATCCTCTCCATCTCCTTCCAATCAACCTTGAGGGAGAGAGAGGAAGGTAGAGGGAAATTTCTCCATTTTTAAATCATCTCTGTTATTCCATGGTTTAAGGGTGATATCAAGATTACAATTATGTCCGCAATTTATTTTTCAACTTAATTATGAACATGATGTAAAAATATTGTTTTTAAAATTACTTTTACAAAAATAATTAATAACGAAAATTTCAAAATTGTTCTTAAATAAGGTTTAAAAAGTAATTATCAATTATAAAATTTTTTATTACATTATTTTATAAATATTTTTTTAATAAAATATGTTATTTTCATTTATACATATTCATATTTTTTCTGCAAAAATCAAACTTATACAATAATAATTTTTAATAATTTTTTCAAAAGAAGCACAATTTGGTAATCTTGTTTTTCCTTGATTTAAACATAATTTTTAATCTATCACATCCATCAAATCACTCACAAACTTTAACAAACTTTTCTCTAAATTCACCCTCTTTCACCTTTAATCCACTTAAAGTGAACAATACAAACTTCACACTCCAATTCACATGAATTCATCATTTCTTCCTTCAAATCAACCTTGACGGAGAGAGGGGAAGGAAGATGGAACTTCCTCTATTTTTCAATCATCTTTGTTATGCAATGATTTGAGGGTGATATAAAGATTACTATTATGTCCGTAATTTATTTTTCAGCTTAATTATGAAAATGATGTAAAAATATGGCTTTTGAAATTATTTTTAAAATAATAATTCATAACGAAGATTTTTAAATTGTTATAAAATAAGATTTAAAAAGTAATTATTAATTTTAAAATTTTTTATTACATTATTTTATTAATATTGTTTTAATGAAATATGTTATTTTCATTTCTGCATATTAATATTTTTTCTACAACAAATCAAATTATATAATGATAATTTCAAATCATATTTAAAATAAAGGAAAATTTGATAATCTTTTTTTTTCTTGATTTATATATAATTTTTAATCTATCACATTCAGCAAATCACTCAAAAACTTCAACAAAATTTACTCTAAATCCTCTAATTTTCAGCTTTAATCCCCTTAAAGTGAAAGAGACAAGTTTCACACTCTAATCCACTTGAATTCATCATCTCCCTCTCCCTCCAATCAACCTTGACGGAGAGAGGTGAAGGAAATGGCTCAATTATCTCCACAATTTATTTTTCAGCTTAATTATGAAAATGATGTAAAAATATGGCTTTTGAAATTATTTTTACAAAAATAATTAATAACGAAAATTTTAAAATTGTCCTAAAATAAGGTTTAAAAAGTAATTATTAATTATAAAATGTTTTATTGCATTATTTTATAAATATTTTTTTAATAAACTATTTTATTTTCATTTATACATATTAATATTTTTTCTACACAAATCAAACTTATACATTGATAATTTTTAATCATTTTTAAAATAAAATACAATTTGATAATCTTGTTTTTCCTTGATTTAAATATAATTTTTAATCTATCACATCCATGAAATCACTCACAAACTTTAATGAACTTGACTCTAAATCTACCCTCTTTCACCTTTATTCCACTTAAAGTGAAAAATACAAACTTCACATTGCAATCCACATGAATTCATCATCTCCCTCTCCCTCCAATCAACATTGACGAAGAGAGAGGGGAAGGAAGATGAAAATTTCTCTATTTTTCAATCATCTCTGTTATACAATGGTTTGAGGGTGAAATAAAGATTACAATTATGTTTGCAATTTATTTTTTGGCTTCATTATGAAAATGATGTAAAAATATGGCGCTTGAAATTATTTTTACAAAAATAATTAATAACGAAAATTAGAAAATTGATCTAAAATGAGCTTTAAAAAGTAATTATTAATTATACAATTTTTTATTACATTATTTTATAAATATTTTTTATTAAAATATTTTATTTTCATTTATACATATTAAAATCATTTTTTTAAAAAAAGGACAATTTGGTAATCTTGTTTTTCCTTGATTTAAGAAAAATGATATTTTAACCCACTTTTTTTGACCCACTTTTAACCCATTGTTTTGATCACCATTAGATCATCTTTTTTTATTCTTTTTAGTGATGTGATGTGATGATCTAATGGTGATTGAAGTGGTGGGTTAAAAGTGGGTCAAAAAAAGTAGGTTAAAGTATCATTGTCCTTGATTTAAATACAACTTTTAATCTATCACATCCATCAAATCACTCGCAAACTTTAACAAACCTTACTCTAAATCCACCCTCTTTCACCTTTAATCCAGTTAAAGTGAACAATACAAACTTCACACTCTAATTCACTTGATGTCATCCTCTCCATCTCCTTCCAATCAACTTTGAGGGAGAGAGGGGAAGGAAGATGAAAATTTCTCAAATTTTCAATCATCTCTGTTATACAATGGTTTGAGGGTGATATCAATATTACAATTATGTTCGCAATTTATTTTTCAGCTTCATTATGAAAATGATGTAAAAATATGGCTTTTGAAATTATTTTTACAAAAATAATTAATAACGAAAGTTTGAAAATTGTTCTAAAATGAGCTTTAAAAAGTAATTATTAATTATACAATTTTTTATTACATTATTTTATAAATATTTTTTATTAAAATATTTTATTTTCATTTATACATATTAAAATTTTTTCTACCACAAATCAAACTTATACAATGATAATTTTTAATCATTTTTAAAATAAATGACAATTTGGTAATCTTGTTTTTCCTTGATTTAAAAATAAATTTTAATCTAACAATCCGTTAAATCACTCACAAACTTTAAGAAACTTTACTCTAAATCCACCCTCTTTTACCTTTAATGCACTTAAAGTGAAAAAGACAAGCTTCACACTCTAATCCACTTGATGTCATCCTCTCCATCTCCTTCCAATCAACCTTGAGGGAGAGAGGGGAAGGTAGAGGGAAATTTCTCCATTTTTAAATCATCTATGTTATTCCATGGTTTAAGGGTGATATCAAGATTACAATTGTGTCCACAATTTATTTTTCAGCTTAATTATGAAAATGATGTAAAAATATTGTTTTTAAAATTATTTTTACAAAAATAATTAATAACGAAAATTTCAAAATTATTCTTAAATAAGGTTTAAAAAGTAATTATCAATTATAAAATTTTTTATTACATTATTTTATAAATATTTTTTTAATAAAAATCAAACTTATACATATTCATATTTTTTCTACAAAAATCAAACTTATACAATAATAATTTTTAATCATTTTTTAAAAAGAAGCACAATTTGGTAATCTTGTTTTTCTTTGATTTAAATATAATTTTTAATCTATCACATCCATCAAATCACTCACAAACTTTAACAAACTTTTCTCTAAATTCACCCTCTTTCACATTTAATCCACTTAAAGTGAACAATACAAACTTCACACTCTAATTCACATGAATTCATCATCTCTCTCCTTCCAATCAACCTTGACGGAGAGAGTGGAAGGAAGACTGAAATTCCTCTATTTTTCAATCATCTTTGTTATGCAATGATTTGAGGGTGATATAAAGATTACTATTATGTCCATAATTTATTTTTCAGCTTAATTATGAAAAGGATGTAAAAATATGGCTTTTGAAATTATTTTTAGAAAAATAATTAATAACGAAAGTTTGAAAATTGTTCTAAAATGAGCTTTAAAAAGTAATTATTAATTATACATTTTTTTATTACATTATTTTATAAATATTTTTATTAAAATATTTTATTTTCATTTATACATATTAAAATCATTTTTTTTAAAAAAGGACAATTTGGTAATCTTGTTTTTCCTTGATTTAAATACAACTTTTAATCTATCACATCCATGAAATCACTCACAAACTTTAACAAACTTTACTCTAAATCCACCCTCTTTCACCTTTAATCCACTTAAAGTGAACAATACAAACTTCACACTCTAATTCACATGAATTCATCATCTCTTTCCTTCCAATCAACCTTGACGGAGAGAGGGGAAGGAAGATGGAAATTCTTCTATTTTTCAATCATCTTTGTTATGCAATGATTTGAGGGTGATATAAAGATTACTATTATGTCCGCGATTTATTTTTTAGCTTAATTATGAAAATGATGTAAAAGTATGCCTTTTGAAATAATTTTTACAAAAATAATTAATAAAGAACATTTTAAAATTGTAATAAAATAAGGTTTAAAAAACAATTATTAATTATAAAATTTTTTATTACATTATTTTATAAATATTTTTTCAATGAAATATGTTATTTTCATTTATACATATTAGTATTTTTTTCTACAACAAATCAAACTTATATAATGATAATTTCAAATCATGTTTAAAAGAAAGGAAAATTTGATAATCTTGTTTTTTCTTAATTTAAATATAATTTTTAATCTATCATATTCATCAAATCAGTCAAAAACTTTAACAAAATTTACCCTAAATCCTCTCACTTTCCGCTTTATTCCACTTAAAGTTAAAAATACAAAAACTTCACATTCCAATGCACTTGAATTCATCATCTCCCTCTCCCTCCAATCAACATTTATGCAGAGAAAAGGGAAGGAAGATGAAAATTTCTCTATTTTTCAATCATCTCTGTTATACAATGGTTTGAGGTGATATAAAGATTACAATTATGTACACAATTTATTTTTCAGCTTAATTATGAAAATGATGTAAAAATATGGCTTTTGAAATTATTTTTACAAAAATAATTAAGAACGAAAATTTGAAAATTGTTCTAAAATAAGGTTTAAAAAGTAAATATTAATTATAAAATGTTTTATTGCATTATTTTATAAATATTTTTTTAATAAAATATTTTATTTTCATTTATACATATTAATATTTTTTCTACACAAATCAAACTTATACAATGATAATTTTAAATCATTTTTAAAATAAAGCATAAATTGGTAATCTTTTTTTTTTTGCTTGATTTAAAGAGAATTTTTAATCTATCACATACATCAAATCACTCATAAACTTCAACAAGATTTACTCAAAATTCTCTCACTCTCACCTTTAATCCCCTTAAAGTGAAAAACACAAGCTTCACACTCTAATCCACTTGAATTCATCATCTCCCTCTCCCTCGAATCAACCTTGACGGAGAGAGAGGTGAAGGAAGATGGAAATTCCTCTATTTTGCAATCATCACAGTTATGCAATGGTTTGAGGGTGATATCAAGATTACAATTATGTTCGCAATTTATTTTTCAGCTTCATAACGAAAATGATGTAAAGATACGGCTTTTGAAATTATTTTTATAAAAATAATTAATAATGAAAATTTGAAAATTGTTACAAAATAAGGTTTATAAAGTAATTATTAATTATAAAATTTTTTATTACATTATTTTATAAATATTTTTTAATGAAATATTTTATTTTCCTTTATACATATTAATATTTTTTCTAACACAAATCAAACTTATACAATGATAACTTTTAATCATTTTTAAAATAAAGCACAATTGGGTAATCTTATTTTTCCTTGATTTAAATATAATTTTTAATCTATCACATGCATCAAACCACTAACAAACTTTAACAAACTACTCCAAATCCTCCCTCTTTGACCTTTAATCTATTTAAATTGAACAACAAAAACTTCATACTCTAATTCACTTGAATTCATCATCTCCCTCTCCTTCCAATCAACCTTGACGAAGAGATAGAGGAAGGAAAATGGAAAGTCGACTATTTTTGAATCATCTTTGTTATACAATAATTTGAGGTTGATATAAAGATTTTCATTATGGCCGCAATTTATTTTTCAACTTAATTATGAAAATGATGTAAAATATGTCTTTTCAAATTATTTTTACAAAAATAATAAATAACGAAAATTTTAAAATTGTAATAAATTAAGGTTTAAAAAGTATCTATTAATTATAAATTTTTTTATTACATTATTTTATAAATATTTTTTTAATAAACTATTTTATTTTCATTTATACATATTAATATTTTTTCTACACAAATCAAACTTATACAATGATAATTTTTAATCATTTTTAAAATAAATGACAATTTGGTAATCTTGTTTTTCCTTGATTTCAAAATAATTTTTAATCTATCAATCCATCAAATTACTTACAAACTTTAACAAAGTTTACTCTAAATCCACCCTTTTTCACCTTTAATCCACTTAAAGTGCAAAAGACAAGCTTCACACTCTAATCCACTTGAATTCATCATCGCCCTCTCCCTCCAATCAACCTTGACGGAGAGAGAGGGGAAGGAAGATGGATATTCCACTATTTTTCAATCATCTTTGATATGCAATGATTTGAGGGTGATATAAAGATTACAATTACGTCCGCAATTTATTTTTCAGCTTACTTATGAAAATAACGTAAAAATATGCCTATTGAAATTATTTTTACAAAAATAATTAAGAACAAAAATTTTAAAATTTTAATAAAATAAGGTTTAAAAAGTAATTAGGAATTGTAAAAAATTTTATTCCATTATTTTATAAATATTTTTTTAATGAAATATGTTATTTTCATTTATATATATTAATATTCTTTCTACAATAAATCAAACTTATATAGTGATAATTTTTAACCATATTTAAAATAAAGGACAATTTGGTAATCTTTTTTTTTCTTGATTTAAATATATTTTTTAATCTATCACATGCATCAAATCACTCACAAACTTCAACAAACTTTAATATAAATCCACCCTCATTCACTTTTATTCCACTTAAAGTGAAAAATAGAAACTTCACATTTCAATCCACTTGAATTCATCATCTCCCTCTCTCTCCAATCAACGTTGAGGGAGAGAGGGGAAGGAAGATAGAAATTTCTCTATTTTTCAATAATTTTATGTTATGGAATGGTTTGAGGGTGATATCAACATTACAATTATATTCAAAATTTATTTTTCAGCTTAATAACGATAGATGTAAAAATTATGGCTTTTGAAATTATTTTTACAAAAATAATTAATAACGAAAATACGAAAATTGTTACAAAATAAGGTTTATAAAGTAATTATTAATTATATAATTTTTAATTACATTATTTTATAAATATTTGGTATTAAAATATTTTATTTTCATTTATACATATTATTTTTTTTTCTAACACAAATCAAACTTATACAATGATAACATTTAATTATTTTTAAAATAAAGCACAATTGGGTAATCTTATTTTTCTTCGATTTTAATATAATTTTTAATCTATCACATCCATCAAATCACTCATAAACTTTAACAAACTTTACTCTAAAACCACCCTCTTTCACCTTTAATCTATTTAAAGTGAGCAACACAAACTTTACACTCTAATCCACTTGAATTGATCATCTCTCTCCTTCCAATCAACCTTGACGGAGAGAGAGGGGAAGGAAAATGAAAATTACACTATTTTTCAATCATCTTTGTTGTGAAATGATGTGGGGGTGATATAAAGATTACAAATATGTCCGCCATTTATTTCTCAACTTAGTTATGAAATTGATGTAAAAATATGGCTTTTGAAATTATTTTTACAAACAAAATTAATAACTGAAATTTGAAAATTGTTCTGAAATAAGGTTTAAAAAGTAATTATTAATTATAAATTTTTTTATTACATTATTTTATAAATACTTTTTTAATAAAATATTTTATTTTCATTTACACATTAATATTTTTTGTACACAAATCACAGTTATACAATGATAATTTTTAACCATTTTTAAAATAAAGCACAGTTTGGTAATCTTGTTTTTCCTTCATTTCAATATAATTTTGAATCTATCACATCCATCAAATCACTCACAAACTTTATTCTAAATCCACCCTCTTTCACCTTTAATCCACTTAAAGTGACCAATACAAACTTCACACTCTAATCCACTTGAATTCATCATCTTCCTCTCCCTCGAATCAACCTTGACGGAGAGAGGTGAAGGAAATGGGTAATTCGTCTAATTCGTAATCATCTCTGTCATGCAATGGTTTGAGGGTGATATCAAGATCACAATTATGTCCGCAATTTTTTTTCCAGCTTAATTATGAAAATGATGTAAAAATATGAGTTTTGAAATTATTTTTACAAAAATAATTAATAATGAAAATTTCAAAAATTTTCTAAAATAAGGTTTAAAAAGTAATTATTAATTATAGATTTTTTTATTACATTATTTTATAAATATTTTTTATTAAAATATTTTATTTTCATTTTTACATAATAATATTTTCTCTACCACAAATTAAACTTATACAATGATAATTTTTAACCATTTTTAAAATAAAGCATAATTTTGTAATCTTGTTTTTCCTTGATGTAAATATAATTTTTAATCTATCACATCCATAAAATCACACACAAACTTTAACAAACTTTAACAAACTTTAACAAACTTTACTCTAAAACCACCCTCTTTCACCTTTAATCTATTTAAAGTGAACAACACAAACTTCACACTCTAATCCACTTGAATTGATCATCTCTCTCCTTCCAATCAACCTTGACGGAGAGAGAGGGGAAGGAACATGAAAATTACCCCATTTTTCAATGATCTTTGTTATGCAATGATTTGAGGGTGATATAAAGATTACAATTATGTGTGCCATTTATTTTTGAACTTAAGTATGAAAATGATGTAAAAATATGGGTTTTGAAATTATTTTTACAAACACAATTAATAACGAAAATTTGAATATTGTTCTAAAATAAGGTTTAAAAAGTAATTATTAATTATAAATTTTTTTAATACATTATTTTATAAATATTTTTTTATTAAAATATTTTATTTTCATTTACACATTAATATTTTTTCTACACAAATCAAACTTATACAACGGTAATTTTTAATGATTTTAAAAATAATGCACAATTTGGTAATCTTTTTTTTTCCTTGATTTAAATATAATTTTTAATTTATCACATCCATCAAATCACTCACAAACTTTACTCTAAATCCACCCTCTTTCACCTTTAATCCAATTAAAGTGAACAATACAAAGTTCACACTCTAATCCACTTGAATTCATCATCTCCCTCTCCCTCCAATCAACCTTGACGGAGAGAGGGGAAGGAAGATGAAAATTTTTCGATTTTTCAATCATCTCTGTTATGCAATGGTTTGAGGTTGATATAAAGATTACAATTATGTCTGGAAATTTATTTTTCAGCTTAATTATGAAAATGATGTAAAAATATGAGTTTTGAAATTATTTTTACAAAAATAATTAGCAACGAAAATTTGAAAATTGTTCAAAAATAAGGTTTAAAAAGTAATTATTAATTATAAACTTTTTATTACATTATTTTATAAATATTCTTTTATTAAAATAATTTATTTTCATTTATACATAATAATATTTTTTCTACCATAAATCAAACATATACAATGATAATTTTTAACCATTTTTAACATAAAGCACAATTTGGTAATCTTATTTTTCCTTGATTTAAACATAATTTTTAATCTATGACACCATCAAATCACTCACAAACTTTAACAAACTTTACTCTAAAATCACCCTCTAATCCACTTGGATTCACCATTTCCCTCTCGCTCCAATCAACCTTGAGGGAGAGAGAGGGGAAGGAAGATGAAAATTTTTCTATTTTTCAATCATCTCTGTTATGCAATGGTTTGAGGGTGATATCAAGTTTACAATTATGTCCGCAATTTATTTTTCACCTTAATTATGAAAGTGATGTAAAAATATGGCTTTTGAAATTATTTTTACAAAAATAATTAATAACAAAAATTTGAAAATTGTTCAAAAATAAGGTTTAAAAACTAATTATTAATTATAGATTTTTTTATTACATTATTTTATAAATAGTTTTTTTATTAAAATATTTTATTTTAATTTTTACATAATATTATTTTTTCTAAAACAAATCAAACTTATACAATGATAATTTTTAACCATCTTTAAAATAAATTTGGTAATCTTATTTTTCCTTGATTTAAATATAATTTTTAATCTATCACACCATCAAGTCACTCACAAACTTTAACAAACTTTACTCTAAAACCACCATCTCTCAACTTGAATCTACTTAAAGTGAACAACACAAAATTCACACTCTAATCCACTTGAATTGATCA
>Ga0209589_1014214_pt1 | contig 10077 bp, 5 predicted proteins | sample CowpeawhiteBW_FD_187525 | JGI IMG/M metagenome (GOLD analysis project Ga0209589, IMG submission 187525) | Root nodule microbial communities of legume samples collected from California USA - Cow pea white BW (SPAdes) (version 2) | ecosystem: Host-associated > Plants > Roots > Nodule | place: USA...
AAACATTGTAAATATCCTACACGAACATCACATTTTCCATTTGGGAATAAAATGATGTACCTTTCTTTATTTTATTTGAAGTCTGTTTGTTAGAAAAGAGGATTCAACAAACATAAAAAAAAAAAAGTAAAACAAAAAAAAAATTTAATATAATTAATGTCACACGGTATATATCACATATATTGTCAAATTTTAGATACTGAAATAACTAAACATTAACTATAATAAAATATTTGTATGTCATTATTAAAATAAAATTGTTTAATTATATTTTATGTTCCAAACTTTAAAACTATATGTTTATATTTTATTTTATTTTTTTATTGTTAGTCAAGTATTTTTAAAATTTATATTTTCATAAATGAGATACTTAATAATACTTCATTATTCTTTCGGTAAACGATAAAAATACAGAAACAGAGAACATGATAGCATCTAGGGTTTTTTTTCTTTTTCTGTACATATATAGCCTTTAACCCCTACACAAAATCATCAATTTAGATGAAAAAAAAAATAGCAACTCACATTTAAAATTAGGAATTAATATTGAGTTAAGCAAAAAAAATTAGAATTAATTAACAAGTAATTCAACAATGTTAGAGGTATTTCCTAATTTAAATAAAATTTATAAACTAAAATCATTTCAAAATAGAATATATATATATATATATATATATATATATATATATATATATATTATAATTTGAGGAAGATTTAAAAATTACTTCTTCATTATATATGAAAACAAGAATATTAGATAAACTTAACTATTATATATTATTAGTTAATGAACAAATAATTTATTTTGCTTATATTGATTGCAAAATGTCTTAACTAATATGTTATATATGTGGATATTTAGATCATAAGATATTCATATGCTTAATTTTATTTTTCTACATAATTGGATTTTTTTTCAAGTCGTGTTTTGAAAAAACTAATAAAGAAAACGTGAAAGGGACAAGTGGTGTCGGTAAATGTTTCTATTTCGAACAATAAATGCATTTCATTTATGTATACCATGTAAAGAAACGTATTAACGCATATTTTGTTGATACTAAAAATATGGAACGAATAAATTTAATTAAAAATAACATAGAGTTAATACATTTTTAGTTTATATTTAATAAATACTATTTTAGGTAAAATTTTAAAGTAATTATATTACAAAATAAAGTCAATATTTTTTTTTACTACTTGACAATTCATTAGATTGTTAGTACATTATATTTAATATTTTCTATTAAAAAAAAACCCACTTGTTAATTCTTCAATGAATGCTTTGAGGAATATTTAGTAGTGAGTTAAATAGGAATGTGAAAGGGTGGTGGAATCTAACAAATATCATCTTCTTAAAACACGTTTCATGAATTCTCTGGTTTTTGTCAATTTGAAATGAATGGAGTGATGCAAAAACGACAAAATTTTATTTGAAAATTAGACAAAAAGAATTTGAGTGCAAATATTGTTATATAGGTTTTAAGAATTCATTTAATTAAATTTCATGAAAAGTCATTGGGCATAGACTTTTGGAGGTTTCTACCTGCAGCATTCATATTGAAATGTTGCAGCATTCTTATTTATAATTATCTCATATATTCAAAAGCCCGAAACACAGAAAAATGAAAAATTGTGAGAGAAGTGTGAGGCAATACAACAAATCTGAACTTCCACGCCTTCGTTGGACTCCTGAACTTCATCAACACTTTGTTCAAGCTATTCAAAGTCTTGGTGGAAAACACAGTTAAGTTCAATTTCCTTCATTAGGGTTTATGTTTAGGGCTTCCAAAACCTGTTGATGAAAAAGCATGAGATTATTGGGATACAAAAATCACCGTTTCATCAAACTTTTTTGTTTATTTTTATTTCTTCTGATCCAACCTTGGAACCTTCCTTCACCCCTTAACTTTTGTGCTTTGTTGACTCACTTTTCTGCATGTCTGATAGTTTCATTTTGCTTTTTCTTCTGATATTATTTTCTCATACTTGGAGAAGATAGTTTGTGACAGAAATATATGTTATTTATCAGAAAATTTTATGTATCAAAATATATATAAGTTCGTTACAGTGAAACATATGAAAATAAATAAAAAAGAAACTATCTTCAAATTGAAATATGCTCAATTAAACTGCAAATAGAAATAACAGAAGCAGCATGGTTTTGCAGAAGCAACTCCAAAGAGAATTCTGCAGCAGATGCGTGTGAGAGGACTGAGGATCGCTCACATCAAAAGCCATCTTCAGGTATCTGTATATACATACATATACATATACATATACATATACATATATACATATATATTATGTATGTATGTTTGTTAACTGAAAAGCAGAATAGTTTGTGGAACGTGAAGAGATATCTATGAAAAACATTAATTCCTGATATGATATATTGTTCTAGGGTTTTTTTTTCTAGTCCTCAATTAATTAGGTCATCACACATCTCTGTCATCTCTTTTCCTTTTACATTAAATGGCTCAATAAATAGCTTAGACCAAATAGTTTGAAAGTTAGTTCAATTATTGCACAAAAACAAAATCAGAAAGCATACAGGGCCTTCTTTCAAATAATGACCATATTTGATGGAAAACTTCATAAGGCACTGCACAGTGTAGCTGTTCATAAATAACTTGAGTTTATCAGAAATTCCCCTTTATGTATAGATAACTCAAATTTTCAGTATCCATCTTTTTACAGTGAAGACTGTTAGTGCAATTTTTAAACTCGTTATGTTATGTGAAAATGATGAAAGATTTAAACAAAGCACAACAATTTGTGTACAATGTGATAAATTTTGCTACTACTTGTTTTCAAACGAATTATGAGAGTTTAGAGTCACTTTATGGTGTAATATTTTCTTGGCTATAGTATTATGTTCTCCATACTTAAGCTAGAATTGATGTTAAAAATTTTAAAAATATTAGTATTTTCTGGAAAAAAAAAATATCAGTACGTTAAACTTTGAAAATCTGGTCATGCTTATTATTTTCTTAACTATGAATTAATAACATATTAAATTTAATAGTCTGATATATATGCCATGTATATTTGAATTACTATAATTGATGATGATGAAGTTTTCTGGGTTTTGTTAGATGTACAGAAACATTAAAGGCTATGCCAAGAATTGTGCAGATGAGATTGTGGAAGGAAATGAAAACGATTTCAAAGTATGTTCCATTTGTCCAACCCAAAGGTAAACGCATCCATAACTCATTTTCAAAACATTTTTTCTTATTAATAATGTCTTTGATTAGCTATGAGTATGTTGAATTTTTCATTTCAAAATTAAGACAAGTTTAATTTCTTCTTGTCAACTACCTTGTAGATATAATTTATATATATCATGTTAATTTATATCCAATCTTAAATATTAGGAGGGATCACTAGTAAACATCTAGAAATATAAATTTTATCTTTTTAGAGAAATTATCGGGCCATTCAATCATATCTTTTACATATTATGTAATTGAGTATTATTAAATTTGTTCCCTAAATTAAAAAAAAAATTGAATATTGATCGAAACCATAATTGAATTACTTAATAATTTCTCGATCCTCTTAACATTGAGAAATAAGAGATTGTAGAGTGTCTTAAACCATAAACAAAAAAATCTACCTATATATAATAAAAATCTAGCAAATGAATTAAAAATTCATAAACATATATGATATTTCAAATGTTATTAATTCTTTATCGTCAATTAAAAAAAGTAAATACATGTCATTTTGAATATTATTGGATCATACATTTAATGTTAAATCATGAATTTTTTTTACACACAAGGAAACACATTTAAATTTAAATGTCACATTAACTACTTATAAAACATAAATAGCAATCTTATACTTCTGGGGAAAAGATTACAACTAAGTCAATAATATATATATATATATATATATATATATATATATATAGTTTATTTATCTTTTAAAAAATGAATTTTATGAAAAAGTTGATTTAATCTTTAATCATATTATGAATTTAATACCATTTTCATATCTTTTTGCAAAAATATGAAAGCACAGAATAATTATGAAGGGGGAACTTCCTCTCTTAGACAACAAAAAGGGGCTTTCACAAAGCAATGAAGAAACTGATTATGATCTAAACCAGGTATTATATCACTTTCCATCTCCCTAATATTTTGCGACTTTTAATTATATGAAGAAAAGAAAAAAAAAAAAAAACATCATGTAATGTTTCGAAAACCTATGTTCTTGTCTTCACAATTAAGTAATCCAACAGGTTCTTCTTCTGCAAGCATTTTTATTTATCGATCGGTATTAAAAGTTTGATTTTAAACATTCCAGCGCCATAATCACTTTTCGTTAGCCTTCTGTTATTAGTGGTTTTATTATTAAATCAATTTTTTTCATGAAAAGAAAAGAAGAGACGTTGATTAAATGAATATCATTCTTATATTTTATATATTTGTAAAAATATATAGTGGAACCTTGCAGGAACCTGAGTCAAGTTCATGGTTGGTTGGAGACGATGATGTTTCAAATGAAGAAGAAAATGTTCCAAATCTATTATTGTCCTTCAGCACACCTCTAATTTCGATGATGAAAAGTGAGAATAAGAAAGACATGATGCATTTTTCCTCATCAACTGCACCTGCTAATCATTCTATTGATTCTACTTCTACATCTTCCTTTGGAAATACTTATATTAACTTAGACCTAGCAATCTGAATATGTCAATTCTAATTTTATTTACTTCATTATACAGATGCAAACACTAGTTAATTACTGTTAACAATTTAGGCACATACTTAGTTGATTATTGTATTCTTTATTATAAGTTAGTTAGTCTTGTTAGCCTTAATAAAAAAAAGTTTATCTTTCTTCTTCTTCTGTATAATAATTATAGTAATGACGGTACACTAATCTAAACCATGATTATTAATTAGCGAAAAAAAATCTAACAGTCTGATTCATCATGCAACTTTCTTCTTCACTTACATCAATCAAGCTTTAGAGTTTAATAAGTTCAAATACTTTATGCATCTTTGTTCTTTAACACCAAGATCATATTACTTAATCAGTGTTCACTCATTTCTTATTCATAGTTCTTTTCTAGGAGTTGCAACACGCAGATTGCGATCAATAAGTACATAAATTTTGAAATCCATTCCATAAAATAAAAATTCATTTGTGAGGAAACATTTCATGAAATCAGGAATTCACCAAAAACAAATTCTTAATGCGTATAAATCCTAATTATGATTATGAAGAAATTAACATGAAACAAAATGTAAAAAATAGTTCACACGGGAAAAGTTTTATAAATTAATTTACACAAATTAATTTTAACTTATTAAAAGATTATTTTATTTTCTTCTTTAAAAATTATAAAAATGTCATCCAAGTACCTGTTTACATAACACGAAAGAATTAATAAAATTTACATGAAGATTGACCGAGATGAGAGAAGTTATAAACACCACATGCTCTCTACCTCCCAAATTAATGGAACGAAATACATTTAACAATATAATTAAAATTAAACCAATAAATGTACATGAATGGGAGAAAAAAGGCAGAATGAACATATTTATACAAGTTCGAATCTCAGGGGACCCAAACACTTTCAACTGTTTCTGTTCTCTTACATCTGTCACTACACATCATTGACCTGTATTCATTTTCCTAAAATATCACTAAGCACAAACTTTCACTGTCTCTTCGCCAAAGTCTTCTTCAATCCTTTGATAATTTTTGAAAACCAAACCAAGTTCATAATTGATAGCACCAGCGGCACAATAATAACTAACACTTGTCCAAACGACTGCATCTGCTCAACCTGTTTTGAATAATTGTATGACGTCAGATCCTAAGCTTTATAAGTAGACTTTGCTTGACCAGAAATTTGAAGGAAAATTTTTTTGATTCCCATGCAAGCAAGACTATAACATTTATTACAAAAAAAAATGAAAAGATTATCCATTCCTCTTGAATATGCAAAGGGGTGTACATAATTAACCAAACTGAACTGTCAACTAACTCTACCATATTATACTAAAAATACTGAACTGAATCATCATTTTGTAGTTTAGTTTTAGAAACTGAATCTCTCAAATTGCAGTTAGTTCAGTGCTCATTAACTAAAAACTATTTTGTTGATGAAACACATATTAGAATATAGGCACATAGGCCAGAGATCGAGACAGACCGTCCCAAACCGAGAATCAAGACAGACCTGTCTGGACCAAAGATTGTGATGGGTTGAGACGGACAGGTCTAGACCGAAGGTTGTGACCGGTCTACTTTTCGGTTCAGTGCAATCTTTAACGGTTCAGTTCGGCAAAGTTCATTTTGCCCACCCCTAACGGTGCATGTAAATGCAAGAGTCATGATTCAGCCTCATCTCACAACAAACCACTCTCTAATCCCTATCTCGTGTAGGTGAATTTCCAACTATCTAATGGGAAGAACATTCATGACTAAGTTGTTCGCATGATGGATCTACAGCCACAAAAATTGGCTTGCCAAACAAGGAGTCAAACTGTAAATTTGCTGGAACAAGTTCTACAAATTCCATCTTATGGAGGTAATGGTATATACGTGCTAGTGTAAACTGAGAGAGACTACCACACTAAATGCTGATCCTTGCACCCAGAAACTCACCTCACCCTCCCAATTAAACACACACGCATACATATTCAGAAAGTGATATTGTAGGGCACCAAAACATTATTAGTCATCTTAAAAGACCAAAAATTCAATATTAAGATCTGATTGCAAAGCAGCACAAATACCAGAAAATTTCTGAAATTCAATACGTCAGTAGTCATTACCTGATCGAAGTGCAAGTAGACATGGTAAAACATGTATACGAACAAAAGTATTCTGGCAACCTGCACAAAGACCATCTCAGCAAGTATGTCCAAGATGCCAGGATGAGATTATATGTACTCAACCTGACAGGCAATTCAGAATGACTCCACAAATACACAAAAAAAGTGACGTAAATATATTTCAAGCTGTAATGACTTGACCCACCATCCAAGCAATGAATATTACAACTCCATTGATGATATAAGCTTTCGACTTCTTCATTCCAGCTGCATCAAGATACCTTCACAAATACAATATGTGCATAATTAAATCAATTACATGACATATATACTGCAACATTTAAGTGGTAGATTACCATCTCAAATTTATCCCAGGAGTTGTTGTCTCAGAGATCAGGACCATGTATGTGTATAGCTGACCCTCTCCACTCAACATTGAATAGGCTACTGCTACTAAAGAAAGCAAATGATGAATCACCTGAATCAATGTCAGTATAAAGTAACGTTAATCCAGACCCACAACCAAAGAAGGTGAAAAAGGAAGGAAACCAAACTCCTGCCATAATCATCTTCAGATGGGTTCCTATCAAGTGGAATATCTTAAAATTGAATAGAGTTCAGAGGAATAAGTTGGTTTAAATCATGCAAGTCAAAGGATATGATCCTTACATACTCATATCCACCAAGAGAAGGAAAAAACCAAAATATCATCCCAAGGTCAGCGATGAAGTAACCAACAGAAACCTGTTACAATAAAATTAAAACAAAAACGCAAATTTCATAACCAGATATAAATAAAAATGTCTTGCAGATCATAATATGATCTATAAACATAATTTTCTGTTTTACCATTGGATGTATCGGGAAAATAAATCCAATAAAAAGTCCAGATTTGATGTAAATTGTTACTAGCAACATATAGAAAGCATTACTAAAAGGGAATTGGCAGAAGATATGTATACTAAAAATATATGGGATGATCTTTCTTTTCTTTATTTAGCAGAAAAATTAATTATGAAAATCAAGCAGCACCTTACATGCAGCAGAAGCAGAAGGCATATATACTTACTCATCAACAATTTACTTAAAATAGTATTTTTCTTTACCCTGGCAGCCTATTCCTCTTGTCTGTCTTGATTTCGTAACAACAACACATGGGTGTCCTCCAAATTTAACTTCCAGTATGTCTAGTGATTCAGACTTAACTTACAGTATGTCTAGGGATTCAGACTCACCTAAAGTATATTATCTCATACTTCTTTTGGAACTCCACTACCACTACATCATGCCATTCATGTTATCAGAAAATGACATTAGGTCACTAAACAAGATGACATAACATGTAACCCTAGTTGGCATGCAATTCAACTCCATAATCCATTCCTTCATCCAATTGATTAGGTGAACTAGATTTGTTGACATGCCCTCAACAGTGAAGTCAGACAATTATAAGTGATTGTTTATCATAGATAATGATGACGGGCAGATATAAATTGCAAAGAGGAAAAGTAAAGGCAAACAAAATTGGTAAGGGTCTACATCATTCTTACCCCCAGAGCAAATGTAGACCATGAAGAGCTTCGAAATGTAACGAGTTCAGAAAACTGGTCGTCAGAATATAGATTGGAGCAAAACACGAAGTACAATGACATAGTTGTTACGAAAATAGCATGAATCGTTGATATAGAACTGCACAGATAATAGGAAAAAAATCGTAAACATATTATCTTCCTCCTAAACTAAATAAGAACATTCCATGAAATGGAAATATCCACTCACCGATTATTCCACTCAACACGTTGGATTCTAGTGAGACTGGAATAGCTCTTAAAGTGAACAGTGCTAAAAAGCTGAGTCAGATCATAGAACTGGAAAAACAGGGAAAATTTAAAGAGAAATGAAAAATAGATAAATAAGTAACCATAAAAGCTCAAGTCAAGTGAAATACTTTAGAAAATAGAATGCGTATATAATTTATTACACCATACCATCTTGCAAGCAAAAATACCACCGATAATAGAAGTATATGGAATCAGAGGGTCTGCTAACAAATATTCCTTCACAAACAAATTAGCCCGGTTCTGATAAGATTTGAATTTCATCATTTCATTAGAAGCCAACATTGCAACACTACTCCTTGAATGGGAAATCTCTTGAAGATCTTATGAGCTTTCTGCCTTTACTCCTATACCCTGTTTTATGGACAAATACAAGTTTGAAGACAAGATGTTACAAAATTTAAAAGCCAATGATGAATCCTAATTTGTTTTGCCTGTGAAAATGACTAGAGAGTTAAGGATAACTATCACATAAGTCACAAATTGAGGGAAAGAGACTTAACAAATTAAGTATTTATATATCGTGTGCCAAAGGGATAACTAATCAAAACTTTCATATGGACAAAAGCTAGAATATAATCACATTAGGAAAGAAGAAATAGGAGGAATGGGCTTCCTCCTTGCAGAAAAGGATAGTCCACATCCAAAATTAAATAAAAGTGTGCTGATATCTCTCGGTGAAAGCAATCTTATACCAAATCAACTCTAACAAGGTAAGCAAATCCAACGTTCAGAATCGGACAGCAAGAAAGTTGTTTGCATATAAAACACATGGCCACAACACTCTTCTTTTACTCCATCCAAAACCTCTGAAATCAATCAAGAAGGCAAGAAATGCTTCATATCATATCCCATGTACATACCCAAATTTCATCCGAAAGACCAAAATGTCAGTTCCAATTTCCAAATGTTTCTATCCAGCAATGTAAATAACAACCAACAACATTATCGCAGATCCACCAACCAAACCAACATGCGTGAAGTTCAATTATTAATATTTACAGGAAATAAATCATCCATCCGGGGAGGGTGGGAGAAAAATGACATATCAGGTATAAACACTCTTCAACCTAAACAACAGTAATAAACTGTTTATTCATTAATACCAAGCCTAACCAGTTACCACTATAAATATCATTCGCAAGAAAATCAAATAAGTTACAATTCTCTGAATGTCAGTAACTTCTAAAATCAATGCAGAGCTGACAGAAGACACTGACAAACAAGAAAAAAGCGAAAAGTCTTAAATCATCCCATAATTGAATTTCAAAAAAACGAAATCCATATAGGGTTCTAATTTCACATAAAAAAACAGCACCCAACGGTTCATATCAATTGTAGGCCACTTGATCAATCAAGTGAGATTTGAAAGCACCAGCTACTGTAAGTTCAACGACGCAAGAAAAAAGAAAAAAAAAAAAAAAATTACATAAAAC
>Ga0209589_1014216_pt1 | contig 10075 bp, 12 predicted proteins | sample CowpeawhiteBW_FD_187525 | JGI IMG/M metagenome (GOLD analysis project Ga0209589, IMG submission 187525) | Root nodule microbial communities of legume samples collected from California USA - Cow pea white BW (SPAdes) (version 2) | ecosystem: Host-associated > Plants > Roots > Nodule | place: USA...
GTGCTTTTGATAATTTCTTATTCTTGGATTTATCTTTAAGGTGTCATGAAGCTTTAATCAATTTATTTCCACACCTCCATGAGCTCAACTTAGCTGCAGCTGCACTAACACACCTCAAAATATCCAAAGAACATTTATGCAACTAAAAAGCTATTTTTAACATGTTTTTGTATCTGATGCTCAATAAACCCAATTATAGGAAATCCCAATTAAATCAATCTTTAAACACACAAATTCAATTAAATACCCAGAATTAAACACTGAATGAGGGCAAAAATACACACTTATCAGTACTTGCTTTCAAATTCAAATAGGCTGACAATAAAACTGGTGTGAAAGTTGATGAATCGGGAATGACATTGGTTGACTTTGAAAGGTAGCATATGAAGATGAACCATTTATTATGGCATATCAAGCATCACAAATCTTTTATGTAGTTGATCCTGCATCTGAAAATTGGCATGTTGTACTACACGGTAAAAAGGAGACCAACAATGAACATGAGCAAGCCATTGAAAGTTACGAGCTTGAATCATTTACATCAACAATGATTAACAAACATTGTGATGATATCATAGATGATGTACTTGCAACTCGAAAAGATCATGACGAAGGAATATATATATATATATATATATATATGTACGATTTATTGTAAATTTTTTGTCAATAAATTTATTGCCTTTATTTATAAGTAATGTTATTAATGTTTGTCATTTTCATTTTAAAACAGGAAAATGAATTCCGGTGAAGGCCCTCCAAAGAGATCTGACAGAGGAGCTACTAGATTAAAGTCCCTTCTTAAGAAGTTAGGTAGTGGCAAGAAGACACCGGTGGATGTCGATGTCCACACTAGTAGGGCAATTGGGCCTAATGCAGAGATATTTCACACCTATCTCGGTATAGTGGCTCGGGAGAAGATTTCTATATTGACATGAGAGAAACATTATTTGGGAGGATATTTTGGTAATTAATTTTTTACATTTTAAAATCTTTTATGAAATATTAGATGTTCTAATTTATATTTTTTGTCCATATATATGTATGAGGACGCTGAAGTCAAAGATTTTGTCTTCGGTTGCCATCAAATGGCATCAATTTAAATCAAAATTGACATCAATCTATGTGTATGATGCAAGAAAAGGAGAAAGTCCTTGCCTGAAGTATACTTGCATTGCTGAAGAAACTTGGCAACAATTCGTACATATTTGAGAAAGTGAAAATGGGAGGTTAGTATTATCATTTGTATCTATTTTATTCCATTTTCTACTAAATACTAAATAAATTTCATTAAAATATTTATAGGGTGTTCAGAAAAGAGCACAAGACATACAAGCACATAATGAGACTCCACACTTCATTTCTCATAATGGCTATCAAAATCTAGAACAAAAGATGATTAGTGAAAAGATGAAGGCACGTGGTGATTCAGGTGATGACGATGGTAATGCAGATTCCATTGAACCTCTATCCTTACCCTTTAGGCATGAGAAATGGAAGTAGGCCCGTCTAAAAAAATCAAGAACATGGACTTCAAATGAATCACAGGGGTTGCTGAGCATATTATGAGTAATTTATTTTTATGTTTTAACTTTAAACTTATTATTGCAAGGAAAATATTTTAATTATATATGTTTCCCTGTTGTAGGATTCTCTAGTTGAACAACAGACCCATGGTGCCTTCAATCCTCATGGTCGAGAGGATATTCTTAGTACTGCTCTTGGACGACCTGAACACCCTAGACGTGTTCGTACCGCTAGATACGGTGTGGGGATTCAAAGTTACTTTGGAAAGTCATCGCATCAACAATCCCATTCATCATTTAATGTGAATACAAAGGAAGCCTTGCAGAAAATGAAAGTTGATTTGCCAGAGCAACTACGAGAGGAGATGAGACAAGAACGAGAGCAGATCAAGCAAGAGCGTTAAGAGATGAGATTAGAGCGGCAAGCGATGATGGATGCATTTGACAAACGGCTAGAAACCTTACTACTCTCGCAAAAGTTCCCCAATGTGGAAGAACCTGACCTTTCTCTCGGTGTCGTCAGAGTCAGTACAAAAGGAAGTTGTTCAGCTGCAGCTGAAACATGGGGTGACATTAGCTTTGGTTCCCAATGTGAGTTGTACACATTGGTAGATTATGTATCTCCACCTTAGTTGGTGGCCCATGGGAAGTGCTTTGAAGGTTCAACCATGTTACATGGTCAATGTCTACCCTCTCACTTATTAAAGGTTATGGTGGAGACAATATGTTATGGTGATGCTGCAGTTCCTATACCGATATCAGAGGTTGGTATTGTATCACAAGCAGTTGGAACTTTCATCGCCTGGTTGAAACATTATGTGAGGATGACACCACATATTGAATTGGTTTGTATATGCAGTAATATTTTTACATATGTACTATATATATTATCCCAACTAATATTATGTTTGTTTTTGTGTGTAGCAAGATGAACCAGAGTTGCATGTGTCAAAAAATTATGAGGATCCAATAGCGACATTAGTGGAATATACTGCAAGCATGACTACAGATGCAATTTCGATTCCTTGGAATGCCACTATTTTTTGTATAGAAAACAAGTTATCGTTGTACATACATAAAACTGATTTGATGGAGATCATATCAGGCACAAAGGACTTAAATGTGTCTATTGTGCAATTATGGATGATGTAAGTGAATCATTTATAAATCATTTTTTGATAATTTCCTTCTAGATATTAATTGTGTGTTTTCATTGTCAAATTAAGTACTTGCATGGTTTGAGTGTGGAAGCGGGAAAGGATGACATATATTGGTTTATAAACCCTCATTTCATGACTCCAATGGGTAATAGAAACCCTGGAACAAAAACGTACATCCAAAATTCCATAATGCAGCGAAATAAAAAGATTTTTATTGCTCCATATATAGATAGGTAATTATATCCTTATCTTTAATTTCATAAGGTCTAAATTTTGTAATAATAAATTTTGATGTATTTAAATTAAATTTTCATTGCAGTTGTCATTGGCAACTGCTTGTTGTATTAGTGCTAGAGTGTAATACTTTATGGTTTTGCTCTTGTCATAGACATCCTCCCCCTATATGAAGAGCATAATTGATACATAAGTCTTTTTCAATAAATGCCTTCATTTATACTTTAATCTTGAATATATATATATATATATATATATATATATATATATATCTATATATATATATATATATATATATATATATAATGTCATGTTTTCTAACATTGATAATTTTAACTTTAGTGCTTTTAATGGACAAAGTATATGGAGTGGTAGATCAACTGCCAATACTAAAAGGGTCACTTGGATTTCCCTTTGGGTACTTATACGTTATATGTCATTCATTTACTTTAGTATTGACATGTGTATTTATAATTAAATACAATTACTATAAGTGTAGTTTAATAAACAAACTGGTAGCTTTAAGTGTGGCTATTATGTGATGCAATGGATGACAACCATTATTAAAGGCAATTATGAAAGTGGTTGGGAGGAGGTAATATACTAACCTATTTCATGTACCAATTTTAACTTGAACTAATTTATATATGTATTGCTAATAATTCTCCTACACTTTTGCATAAATTCAATGACCCAAGTCCGATGGATTCAGGAGCAATAACTTATGTTCAACAAACCTGGGTGAAATACTTTCTATCTAGAGTTAGTGAAAGTTAGGTTTAGGGAGACTTAAAAGTTTAGACTTATTTTATCATATGATAAGTTATTTGTAACTTTGTTAAAATTGTCTGAATTGGAACTGTGTTGGCACTGTTTGTTTGTATTCGAATTTTGTTGAATGCTTTTTTGACTTACAAGTTGGTGTTAAGAAATAAAACAAACCTGCTTTAAAAAAACGAAATTAACGACGATTATTACCAAGACCGTCGTTAATTTTAAAACTTCCACGACGACTAATACCAAGACTACTGTCGTTATTGGCAGGGAGATCTTATTCTACTTCGAAGAAAAAGCCATTTCAACGACGACTTTTGAAGCGTCGTGGAATAATGTCACATTGACGACGATGTTTTTAGACCGTCGTTATTATGAGTTACTTTTAACGACGGTGTTAACAACGATGGTTTTGGAGCCGTCTTCATAGGCTTTCAATAGCTGTCGTTAATAGGAGTTGCTACAGTAGTGTTATCATACTCTTAATTGTACATTTGTTTTCATTTGAGCGATTTTATTCAATAGTCTCTCAAATTGTTTCTAAGACAGACATTTGATACATTTTTAATATTTTTATGTATTGCTTATTTTTATCATGTAGAATATTATTTGATATATTTTATATAACTATTTTTTATTTTATAACTCATTATCATACTGTAATTTTTTCACTACAATTATATAAATAAATTTTATTTACTGTAATAAAAAAATTTAACGTAATTGCCATGAAGTTTTTTATGACCATCGAACATATATCAACGTTCAAAAGATACAAGATTTATGCTAAAAGTTTATTATTATTAGTTTAATCTTTGTTCTTTGCATGATTTTATTCAAGTGATGTATTATAACTTTTATTAGTGTATAAAAAATAGATTCATTATAATTTAAAAAAATTGAAGTAAAAAAACACTTTTAAAATATATTTTAATTTAAATATTTGTTTTCCTTTCATATTTTTTAAAAATATTTTTTAATTTTATCAACTAGTTTTCATTAATGTTTACAAATTTAATAAATGTTTTGGTTCTCATGAAATTTTATTTGGTATTATAATTTGAAATGTATTTGATTATATTTTCTTTCTAAATATTTGATATCAAAGAAACAACTCTCTTCTTAATATTGAATATTTGATAATATTATGTTTCCTTTACTGTAATTTTTTATTATTTTTATAAAAATTTATTAATTAGTATTGAAATAATAAGGAAACGGGTATGGGTACGAGTATATACCCATTACCCGATCGGGATGGGGATGAGACAAAAGTTTGATACCCATTTGATTTAGGTTTGGGGATGAGGATGAATTTTTTATGGGAATGGGTATAGGATAGGGAAACTCGTCCCTGCCTCGCCCCATTGCCATCCTTAAACGGGACAAATGGAGTACGGGTAATAACTTTCCTATATCCTACTTGTTCGATATCTATCTTTGTGCGGGTATCCATTTTGCGGATATCTGCATATTTTTTTAATATCTACATATATTCAAGGGTATCCATGGGTATTTAAAAAAAAAATAAATTAACAACATATTTTAACCATAAATTCAAATAAAATACAATACATAACATTCATAAATTAAAAATAAAGTCTAAATAACTCATTTAAAAGTGTTAAATGATATTTTAAAATAAATTGAGACTTTTAAAACTAATTGATAAAAAAAATAACCCATTGAAAATCAATGTGTTACTATTTTAATCATGTTTTTTTAATTTAAAATAGAGTATAGTGGGTATGGGTATCAACAAATACACATACTATGATACCCGTACGCTCACGTTAACATGTGGGTATAAGAAATACTTGTACCCACTACTCGCAGATACGAATTTTTTTGACATCCCTAACTTCTACCTTTACCAATATATATAAAAAATCAATAATACCATTTTTAGGAACTATTTATATTAAAATGATTCTTGGTGTGGAAAATGTGTGGAGTAAATTCGATGGATGATTGTGAAATAGAAGTGCAAGATCAATTATGAGAAAATGAAAGGAATTAGAAACATTTTCTCAAACTTCTAAAGGTGAAATTCATAAGTCACAAAGAAGGTTATATGTTGAGAAAGTTTACTCGAGAAATTATCTCTCCTTTGTCTTATCTTGCATAGCAAGTGGCGACTTCATCACTCATCTCTAAGGTTGTTAGCCTTATGCTCCCCTATGAGTGGCGCACCTCCTCTTCACCATTTCCATCTTCTATGCTTTCCATTCTCTAGCTTATTTCTCTTGTTTCAATTCAGTTTTAGTGATATCTTGTCCATTTTGTTTTGTTTCTTGAATCAATCCATTAATCTCATTTTCTTTGAGCCTTTTGAAATGCACATTCACATCTAGATAATTTGCTATCTTAATGTAGAGTGGGAATTTTCACTAGGTTTTCTTAAATAACTCATCACCATATTCAAAAATCTAAAATGAACCAACTCAATCCTTCATCATTTGGTACCTAGAGCCTAGGTTATCTTGAATATGTTGTTTTTCAGGTGCTAACCATTGTGTTCTTGTGTTTTGTTCTTGGTGGACCTCTTGGAATTCTTGATGTTCAAGTTGGTGTGCACAAAATTTTTGCACTTCACATGAGGTTTAAGTATCTAAATCCCATCTTCTTGGCGTATGTTGCTTTGTGAAATGGGAACATGATTTTTGGTGCTTATTTTACGTTTGGTCGAGAGCTATCTTTGTTGTTACCATGCTAAAATTTTCTTCACATGTTGACAGTGTCTTAAAATGTACTTAACTTTGTTTTTAGTCCTTTGTCATATGCTCATTTGAAGTTTTCTTGTTATTGTTGTTCAAGGTATTTGAATATTGCATGAACTCCATGCCTTTTTTGATGTATGCTCCCTAGAATTGATTTGTGGCCTAAAAATCAAGGAACTAATTGTCCAAGACACCTAAAACACTTTCTTACCATCTTTGTGAAGCTAGTTATGAAAAGAGAAAATTTGTTTACCCTTTTTTGGTGCAAACCCGAGAGCAACCTTGCTCCTTGGTGAACTCAAATCTGAAAATTCTCTTTGTGTTATGCTCCTAGCTTGCATATTTAAGTGTTGGGTGATATTGGCAAATTAGTTCCATTGCTTACCTTAGTTACTGTCTCCCTTGGTGTTTGCATGACTTAAGACTTAACGTTGCATGTTCAAGTATTATTCCATATAATCTCTTAATGTGTTTTTCTTATGTTAGTCTTGTTGAAAGTTTTGTCACAAATTTTGCTCTCTTTAGAGTTTAACTTTTCTTGTTTTTGTGCTTTTCTAGCTTGTCTTTAAGTTCTCTTTGTGTTGTCTTAGTATTTTTCTTTCCATGAACCTCTTTTGAGTGTTTGGCCTAGCCATATTGATTGCATTTGGAAGGATTTTGAAATTTTTTTAGGTGTTTCTTCACTCCTTTGGTGGAATTTGAGTGCTAGCCTTACCTGTCTTGCTTTGGGGTGTGAATCAAACACTTATGATTGCTTTTTGGGTGATATCTAGTTTGAGGTTGTTGTTGGAAATTGCCACTAACCCCTTCGTTTGGCCTTGGTCTATTGAGTTTTGTGTGGGAAAGATGAACTTGGACTCGATAGTTGAAAAAAAGGAAGAGGAATCACCAACGTCATATACTCTTATCCCATTGTTACTCCAATCATGCAACCAAATGAATAACAAACCCTTGCACACATCCTTCGAGAAATGAAGATTAGTAGAAGACAAACATTTGACCAAATGAGGGCGGATAGGAGACAAAGTGAGATTATGCTTCAAGAACATATTCAAATACTTGAATTTAGAGAAGATAAAAGAAGAAGAAAAAGATTGTCTTCATTTGAGGACTCCTTTGGTGGTGAAAGAAGAAGAAGGCACAAATTTGATGGTGGAAAGAGGCATAACTCATTGCCACAAAGACAATCACCTCCTATCAAGATCCCCAAGTTAAAAGGAGAGAATGATCCCAACATCTAAATTGAATAGGAGCAAAAAGTGGACCAAATATTCAACATTCATTTAGTTAGTGACCAAGAACAATTAGATTTTGTAGTCTTAGAATTTAAGGACTATGCCATGACTTGGTGACGTCAAATATGTATGGACAATATTAACCACAATATTAACCAAAAGCCACTCGTGGCTTCTTGGAGAGACATTAAATTTTTAATGCACACTAGGTTTTTTCCTTCCTACAATAGTAGGGAGGCTCTTTTGAAGCTCCAAAGGCTTCAACAAGGGTCCATGTGTGTTGATGAATATGCCAAGTTAATGGAGTCCTTAATTTTAAAAGTGGGACTTCAATTTGAAAGTGAAAAAGAAATGGTAGCTAGGTTTGTGAGTGGATTAAGAAGATAGATTCAAGATTTAGTTGAGTTGTATGAGTATTCAACACTTGAAAATATTTTACACTTGGCCTCAAAAGTTGAAAGTCAATTGAAAAAGAACTAAGAGGCGAAGAGCAATACTTCTTATAATGTGTGTGTGGTGTGTGCATGTGCGTGTGTGTTTTTTGTTTGTTTGTGTATTTGTGTGTCCCTATGTGTGTATGTTTGTGTATTTGTGTGTCTATGTGTGTATGTGTGTGTGTGTATGTGTCTATGTAATCTACTAGGCACATCTATGGAAATAGAAGTGCTTTTACTTCTTGCACTAGTGTGGGGGAATGGAGAAGAAAATGTTTATCTCAATGATTCTAGGATAACTCTTGTCCGAGGAAAAGGAAATGCTCTTTTAAAGCTCACATATGGGAAAAGTTGGGGTTACAATGTCATTTGAATTTGAAAAGATTGCTATGACAAAGAGTAACGTGTTTGTGGGGAAGGGATATTGTAATTAAGATCTCTTTGAACTCAATATTTCTAAAATTGTCAATGAATCAAATTCTTCTGCTTATATTGTTGACTCGTATGATATGTGGCATGCTATATTAGGACATGTGATATATGTGTAGAATCTAAATTAATAAAGAAAACTTGTCATTTTGTAGAACGTCAAACTGAATTGTTAGGGTTAATTAATACTAATTTAGTTCATTTAAGACAAACCATGGTAAAAATTATTTTGTAACCTTTATAGCTGCTAGATACACCAAAGTGTACTTAATCAAACATAAGAATGAAGTCGTTGATATGTTTTTAACTTATAAGGTAGAAGTAGAAAATCAATTGAATAAGAAAATTATGAGGATTAAATTAGACTAGGGTGGTGTATATGTATTATTGAATGGCTATTATGTTAAAAAAAATGTATTATTTGTGAAGTAACCCCATCATACTCATTTGAGTCTAATGGAGTAGCTAAAAGAAAGAATAGAACTCTTAAAGAAATGATGAATGTCATGCTTATTATTTTAGTGTGTAACACCCCTTTCGAGATGCCACATGTAATTTTTTTTCCAAAACTTCTAATCATAAAACTCTAATACCATCCTATTAAATAGGAACTTCACAATTATTTTATTTCAAAAGTCCACGGTCAATAAATTTCATCTAGATGAAACTTTATTATTCAAATGAACCTTCATTGAAATAACCAAACCGAATTAAGTCATAACAAGAAAACTTAGTACCAATTTCTTCCAAGTTCAAAACTAAAACCAACTAATCTATTGCATTTTATTCAAAGGAACATTTTCTTCAAATGTCTCAAAAACACCTAAAAGCTTCCCCATGAGCTCCTCACAGCTAAGCTTCTCCAATTATATCTGCATCAACATCCATCCAGTATAACACAAGTTGATCATCGTAGGTGGAAACCACAACCAAAAACATGTAAGGGTGAGCCAACCATTTAACACATCATATAACATGTATATCAACATATAACTCACCTAACATTACCACAATATAACATAACTCATCCAAGATATCAACTATCGCATATTCTCAAAACCATAACATGTAATCATCAAAATATTACTACCAAGTAATATCAAACGATATGAGATTCTCTCACAACCAACCACTTTCCCTTTTATGAGCAACAACGCCTCTTGGAAAAGTCCCTTCCCCCTGCTTTCTATAGACTTACAAGCAACAACTCCACTCGTTCAACAAAGCCTTGGGTAAGAGCACTCTTGCTAAGCTCATGCCAAAGACTTATGGCAGAACAAAACCCTTTTCCAAGGGTAGGCTAGAAGCCATGGCAACCTTGAAGATGAGTGGATTTGTGCTGCCACTTGCTATGCAAGATAAGGCTTAAAAGTATTCACTCCCAAGGGAGGAAACTCTCACAAATGGTTGAGACACAAGAGTGTTTTACTTCAAAACGTTCAACCCTTTTACATGTCTAGGAGCACCCCTTATATAGAAGAGTTTAGGGGCCTTTAAGCAAATAAAAGATACCTAAGGATGTCTCTACAAAAACCTAACCCTAGCTTCTAGAAACTAGGTCAA
>Ga0209589_1014219_pt1 | contig 10069 bp, 6 predicted proteins | sample CowpeawhiteBW_FD_187525 | JGI IMG/M metagenome (GOLD analysis project Ga0209589, IMG submission 187525) | Root nodule microbial communities of legume samples collected from California USA - Cow pea white BW (SPAdes) (version 2) | ecosystem: Host-associated > Plants > Roots > Nodule | place: USA...
ATATATATATATATATATATATTTGATACAAATATTCTCGCTCTAAATTATCAAAACCCAAAGTTGTCATGTACTTTAAAAGTATTTGTATTATGCCACATAGAAAACACTGTATCGTTCATATATGTTATTCAATGTATACCATATATTATATAATATAATATTTTACAAACTTCCCACTTTTACGCTACAGTATACATTATAATTTGCATGCTTTTGAAATGATATCCAACCACATATAATAATATAAGATAAACCAATAATCTAATATAACCAATCCCAAGATTTTCTACACACACCACTTTTGTATGGTATCTATCGCAGTGCCATTGCCGTGAAGCGATTAAACAAAGATACTTTATCTTTGCATTTGACAATCAACGAAAAATCTTACAATCGAAAATAACATATTACCCGTACACAGTACACGAAATCATAAACCACTAATTTCTTAACCTTATCAAAGCATAAAAATAACAAAACACCAATCTCACAATTACAATCTGCTACTAATATACATTAATAATAAAAGAAATTCATACGAAAGAAATCCCCTCTCTATTTCTCCTGGCTGTCATCACCTAACAAAACATAAAAATATAAATTACAATCTGCTACTAATATACATTAATAATAAAAGAAATTCATACGAAAGAAATCCCCTCTCTATTTCTCCTGGCTGTCATCACCTAACAAAACATAAAAATATAAAGGGTCCATTTCCTTCAACGCAAGGTTCAAACCCACATGCTTCCAACCCCTCTACCACATGCAAACCAACAAACCAATCACATTATTCATGTCAATTTACCCATTCGTATGAACTTAAATCATGCTTTCACATTCACAATATAATAGCAAAATAAAAAAGAGATACTACATGGGAATTAGAAGAAAACAAAAGAAAAATTATCTCATTTATTTTAGTCAATAAACACAAATTTCGAGGACAAAATTCCTATAAGTGGGGGAGAATTGTAACATCTAAAAATAAAAAATAAATAAATAAATAAATAAAATAAAAGAGATATATATATTTTAGTAAGAATATTTTATGTTAGGAAATTATATTTAACTAAAATTATCTTTTTCATATAATGTTATAATTATTAAGGATAATTTAAAATATATCTTAATAAGATTAATTAGATTTTTTAAATCACTTATATATAAAATATATATTTTCAAATTAAAAGAGTTATAAGATTTTATACAATTGAATTAATATTAAAATGACTATTACCGTATAGGAACTTAAAGCAAAGGTATTTTCTATTGTACATTAAAGCAAAAGAAAAAAAAAAGGGTAACAAGTATATAACGTCATAGAAACTATTATTAAAAAAAAAGGAAATGAAAGGATAAAGTAACATTAAATGATATTCCATCACTTTACTGTAAAGAGAAAAAAATCCAGGAATGAGTAATTCCTTTCAAACGGAAGCAACAAAACCAAAACAAATTGAGTTCAATTTAAACTAAAGCAATGATTACATATGATAGTATAAATAGGATGAGGTAAATGAAATGGGGAAGAGAAGAGAAGAGAGACATTGAGAACAAAAGAAAAAAAGAGAAACAGAAGAAGAGTCGTGTGGGTGAGAAGTAAGAAAGAGGAAAAATTTTATATATCATCAAAGTCTCAGTACAACCTTGGTATAATTTCCACAATAAATAAGGTAAGGGGAGGAGACATTTATCATTTTTTTTTTACTTTGATTATTTTTATCTGTTCATAATTTTTTTTAATCCCTATAAGTGAGGTGTCCCAACCTCATTCTAATTTATATTTAGTTCTCGTTCCTATTTATTTATTTATATTTATCTTCAGTTACGTACTAGTCCTTTATATTTATTTATATTTATTTTAATTATTCATTGATACTATCTATCTATTTATTTATATAATTATATGGTTTAATATTGAAATAAAATTTATGATAAATAAAGATTTGATTATTTTAGTTGGAGGTATGACCCTGGGGATTTAAACGAGTTAGTATTACTCAAGATGAGATGTTCTTGGTTACTTTGTTGGCCATGAGCTCATTTATCCTGACTAGTCACTACAAAATTAATCTATCTTTATAAAGTATAATAAAATCCAGTTTTATGGATTTGAGAGAATTTTCATTTCATTTTATCTTATTATGATGTGCTGTATTTTTTTATGTGTTATTTGTCTTACTTTTCTATTTTATGATTGTGTGTGAAAAACAAAATTTTATAACCTTATCATAGATGGTTGTTCCTAACATGCTTGATCCCTTATTCGCCGACATTGTGGCTATTTTCTCGGGAAATGCATGGCAAACCAATGTAGTGAATAATTATGTAACATTTTAGGGAACAAGAAATTCTACTATTACTTTTCTCTCTGCTCCAAACACGCCGATTGTCATCGAAGGACAAATCAAAGTTACCTTCTATTTACCCCCAACAGTCCAAGTGAACCCTATCCATAACCTTTTCCCTCCACCTGTTTGAAAACCAGTATATGAGGGGGAAACTGTAAATAAATAACACTTCTTCCTCTTCTAGTGTAGGAAATATAAGATGTACTAAACAATATGGATATAAGATGCATATAGTATTGTAGTATATATATATATGTGTGTGTGTGTGTGTGTGTGTGTGGGTGTGTGTGTGTGTGTGTGTGTGTTTGTGTGTGTGAATATTTTAAGTATAATTAGATATCATTGTATAATTTTGCCTCTAAATTTTTATAAGTATATTGTTGAAAATAATAATAATAATAATAATAATAATAATAAATAAATAAATAAATAAATGGAAAAAAAATTATCGGGAAGGTTCGTAATGGAGTTGGAAACGCTTGATTAATAAGACAGGGAGGTTTATATTGGATGTTGTCATGTGTGGGGATACTAGTGGGGAGGTTTGTATGTTTTGTACTCACACTTAAGGTTGTTACAAGCGTAGAGGTTCATAGTAGTTGTTCACGCGTGTTGGACTACGAGCAAGGAGGTTCGTAGAGTTGGACGATGAGTAGGGAGGTTGATAGAGTTGGATTGCGAGCGGACAGGTTCATGGAAGCATTGGAATCCCTAAGACCAAGGTTAAGGGTGTGCTTGTCTCATATAGGTTGTGAGACCGGGGTGACATGGTATAAAGACTTTGTTAAATGAGAAAATGATTGAGCTATTTTGGGTGAATGGATTTACCTTTCTATTTGTATTTGACGATGATTGTGTGACTTGTCATATGAGAGAAAATGATGTTTCAGGTGATGCTAGTGAAGCATAGAGCTGGAGTGAGGACTAACATGGGGATTATTTTAAATAAGCATGTTTTCTTGTATTTTCTTTAAGTATGGTATTTAAACTTTAGAACTTGTAATAGTTAAGTTAAAATTATGGATTTTGGAACTACGTGCGTTTAATAAAGTTTTAAATTTCCCGCATTTTTGGGAACTTTATTGTTGATATAATTTATTTTAACTTATAAATTATTTAATTAAGTAATATCCACCTAAAATGTTACAATAGTGACCCCAAAGTCTACCTTGATTGGGAAGCAAAAGTGGAACAATTTTTAGTTTAAATCATGTACATGATCAAGAAGAATTGATCTAATAGTGATAGAATTTGAGGGTTATGCCATGACTTGGTGGCATCAAGTTTGTAAGAACAATTACCAAGGACTACCCGCGACTTCTTGGATGGACATTAAGGTTTTAATGCGCGCTACATTTGTTCCTTCCTACCATAGGAGGGAACTCCTTTTGAAGCTCCAAAGGCTTCAACAAAGACACATGTGTGTGAATGAGTACTTTACAGAACTAGAGTCTCTAATGCTTAGGGTTGGATTAGAAGAATGTAATGAACTGAAAATAACTAGGTTTATAAGTGGTGTAAGGAGAGACATACAAGACCTAATAGAGTTGTATGAGTACTCTACTCTGGAAGATGACCTTACCCTTAAGATTGAAACTCAATTGAAAAAAAAGATGGAGCAAGGAGGAGTCACTCATGGAAGGGAAAAGATAAAGAGAAACATGATAAATCCCCTTCCAAGTCTCACTAAGAACCACCATCTAGAAATAAGTCACCAAATGGTCACACTCACCATTCCACCTCTCAAATATCAAGTTCCATAAAATGTTTTAAGTGTTTAAGGTATGGGCACATTGCTTTTAATTGCCCAACCAAGAGGACCATGACCTTAAAGCCAAGTGATGAGGTAGAAAGTGAACAATCATTTCTCCCTTCTTCTTCAAGAGAAGACTCTTCTTCCTCTAGTGAAACTAAACCTTGTGAGGAAGACCTTTAGGTAGTGAGGCACATGTTATGCCAAGTTCAAAAGGAGCTTGAGTCAACTCAAAGAGAAAACATTTTCCATACTAGACTCCTCATTAACAATAAGGTTTGTTCTTTATTTATTGATGGAGTAAGTAATGCAAATATGGCTAGCACAAGGGTGGTAGAAAAGTTTAGCTTAGAAACCATTCTTCTTGTCAATCCCTATAAGCTTACTAGATAAGTAAAGAGATAAGTAAGGAGGTAGACATAAATGTCAATAAACAAGTCTTAATTAACTTCTGCATAGGAAGCTACAAGGATGAGGTTCTATGTCATGTTTTTCCCATGGAGGCAACACATATTTTGTTACATAGGACATGACAACTTGATAAACATACCTTACATGATGGTCATACCAACAAATAGATTTTTCATTCTTATGGGAAAAAGGTCACTTTAGTACCTCTATCACCTCAAGAGGTCACTGAGGACCAAAATAAGAGGAAAAAGAAAAGAGAAAAAGAAAAAGAGGAAAAAGAAAGAAAAAGGTCAAGCTTCCACTAAAGTGTTACTTGCCCACAAAAAGAAAATCATAAAGCAAGTTGACCATTCTCCTTTTCAATCTCCTTTCTCTCTCTAAACCAAAAAGGGGAAACATAAGCCTAATCACGAGGATAAATTTTCCAAAGTTGGGGTGCTTCAAGAATAAAGATTAGGAAAGACTTCATGGGAGGAAGGAGAAACTACTTTCTCAAGTGAAGTTAAACTCAACCAAAAAGAGCTTCAAGAATTTGTAGTCAAATTCTCTCTAAGAAGGGGAGAATGATGAGTCTTTAACCCCAACAAAAGAATGGAGGCACATCCTTAGCGAGAATAAACATGTATAGAAGGAAAGATTCTAAATCTTCTTTTCATGGGGGTTTAGTTTTGTGTTGAATTTTCTTTTGTTGACTTGAACTGAATTGGCCTTTGTTGACTTGACTTAAGTTGACTTGTTGACCCTCTTGTTTGATTGTTATTTTTATGGAATAAGCTAGGCGATCATCTTGGAGAAGGATAACACCACTTAGAGTGGAGGAGAGACTCAACCTTGGACCCATACATAAGAGGTGCATATAGAGAGAGCTTGGAGGGCGAGGATTGACCCCTCCTTTCTAGAAGGTCAAAGGCACCGCATAAGAGGCTTGGTGGCTAAGCTAGGTCAAGCTCCACACACCTAAAAGAGTCTCAAGATCGACCCTCCTTTCTAAAAGGTTAAATGCACCGCATAAGAGCCTTGGTGGGCAAGCTAGGTCAAGCCCCACACACCTAAATGGGTCTCCTTTTGATGACCTAATTTCTAGAATCATTTTCCATGTATTTGCTAGGGGTGGAAAAACAAGCCAACCTAACCCGCCCTTGGCCCACCAAAAACATATCGGTCAAATTGGCCTATCACTTTTTTTTTCAATTTTTAAAATTTGTTTGTATATATACTTAGAAATACATATTTAAAATATTTTTTGAGGATGCATCCCCTCGGGACTACCAGTAGTTTCGGTTGAGTTCGAGTGGCATCCGTGTAGTCAATACCACTTGTTTCTGTCTTGGACGACTTCCTGGCTTCCAAGCTCCTGCCTTTCCACGAGCAAGTTGACTTAGTCTAGTCGACCAGTAGTAGAGGAAGGGTATGGGTAAGACAAGTGAATCAGAAGCAGTAGCAATATGACCAAGGGCGCGCTTTAACTCAAGGGTACACTTTTATCCTTCCAGGATTTGCAGGAGTTTTCTTTCGAAGGCCTTTTAAGAACGATCTTAGGCGATCCCAGGTTACCGACTCTCCGACCTCATTTCGAGGCACGATTGGAGAGCTCCTTGGACCCGCCGCTTTCTCCAAAATGGAAAACTTTCAAGATTAGCGTACTTTTCTATCTATCACTTACGTCATTTCTTGTTGTTAGTCAATCTTCATTAAGACAGTTGACCGAGTCGAAACCTATTGCTCAAGTCTTCCACCTGATGGACATGCCTAAGACCGGAGCCTGTCTTGTGAATCAAGTTCGAAGGGCCTATTCGTATTCATTTACGATTCCCGTTTCATGACTAGATAATGGTTACCGAGCAAATAGCAGTTGAAAAGGCTGTAGCTGCATCAAAAGCGAAAAGAAAGGGTGGTCAATCCGATCCGATGATTCGCCCCTAGAAAGGGTGTGAGCGAGAGGCAATTCTTTCTCTTTTTTTTCTTATCTGGGAAGGCCAAGGATAAGTCTATTCAATTGATTTTGTTGCAGACTCTTCCCTCGACCCAGTAGTGGAGCTTGACCATTGCCCTACGCCGATTGAGATCTTTCCTTGTGCGGTACAGGTAAATTTGGCTCTTGAGGAAATACCCGGTTCATCAAGCTTTGAATTGATTAATTAATATTTTTAATTAGATAAATTAAAATAATTATTACATTATAATTAATAATTAGAACTTAATTTTTAAGTATTAATGATTTGTTATAATAATATTGCATATTTAAATCTTTAATAAAATATAATATAGAAAGCTTAATCTTTTTAATTATTTTTATTTTAACTTTTAATAAAAAAAAGTAAAATGGGTAAGCGGGTTAACTCGCCTTTGGTCCGCCAATTTGGCGAACTAGGCGAACAAGATCAAAATGAGTTAGCGAACTGAATATTGCAAGTTGGCCCGCCCTGTTTTGGCGAGTTGGCTGCGAGGCACAACCCATTTTGATAACTCTAACATTTTCTACTTAGTCTTTACTTTTGTGTTTTCTCAAAAAGAACCCCTTCCACCACTAATAAAAGAGGCTCTTCTAGGTTTTTAGAAAAGGGTCGAATATTTTGGAATTTATACACATATATTTGACTTTTTTTTGTAAGAGTGCTCTTATTGAAAGTGTCATCTTATCTAGCCTTATCTTAAGACTAGAGCTTTGTGAATTGTAATTGTGAAGATTTTTTGTTGTTGATAAAGCTATTTGTTTTGGTGTTGAAATCATACAGTAGTTCTTGACCAAGTGAGTTTTGAGAATTTTGTTTCTAAGAATAATGGACAGTAAGTGTTACTTTTTTTTCATTATTCACTTATTTGTTTTTATCAAATTTTACAAGTACTTGGAAGAACAAATAATTTAATAATATTATAAAATAGATAATAATATATATTTTTTTAAAGTATTAATTTTCAATATTTAGTAATATTTTATTAAAATGATAATATAATAAATTATTTGTATTAATAATAACATTTATTTAAAAAAGATTACGATATAATTATTTTAATATAATTTAATAATTTAATAATTTATAATAAAATTTATTTAAAATATAACTATTAATATAATTTAAAGTAACATTTATTTGACAAACGTTATCATAGTTTAGAAAATTCATCTACATATTACAGTAACATTTTTAATAATTATAACTAAGAAAATGTTATTAAGAAAGGAAATAGTGTAGGGTGTCTTTGAATTTAAAATCTATTTTTCTTAACCAATGGCTATTACTCACAAAGCTAAATTATTGTGACAACACCCTTGATTTCTCTTTCTTGCGATAATTTAACGAAACCAAGATATAAGAAAATGGTGCAGATGGCAAGTTAGTTAGCCACCCAATATAAATTCCACAAACTGTTTTCAAAGACTATCTGTTACTTCCTAACTACAAACAGATATTTTAGATGCTTTTTAATTTTATTTTTCAATCAACATAGTAGCATAAGTATTTTATGGTATATAACTTATTTAATCAGGTAAAAATTTGGCTCAACATCTTCATATTATTTTTAATTGAAATTTGGTTTTTTCTTTAACAATTTGAAAAACAAAAGGTAGCCAAAAACATCAAAATGAGTTTTTCTATACGAATAAACCAATATATGATATTTTTAATAATATTTCTATTGCAAAAGTCATTGTATAAATTTTAATTTATTTTATAGATATTATTATGTCAGATCTATAAGTTTTACATCCTTTTTTAATTAATCTTTTATTTGATTATTGATATTTTGATGATAAAAATATATTATTTTGTTATTATTTTATAGAATCTTATTTAAAATTTAAAATTTAATATTTTATGTCATGTTATTTAAAATTTAAAATCTTATATTATAAGATTCAGGTTTTAAAATCTCGAATATTATTATCTCAACTAATATTTTAATTTATCTTTACAACTTATTGATGTGAACTTTCTAGTTTTATTGACATATGATATATAAATTCAAATTTATTTATACACTTGTATGTTTTTGGTATTAATCTCAATCAAATTGATTTTCTTTTTAAATCTTGGCAATAAATTCAATGTTAGTTATTAAAAGGAAAAATTCTACTTTAATTAAAAGAACAATGTATAATTATTTGTAGAGTTACGACTATGCAACTTGCATTTAGTTAAACAACTCTTTCTAATTACTTTGTAATTATTTAGTACAAAGTATAATTTCACTTGATAATAACACAATAGATATAATTAAAATAATAGAAGCTTTAACACAATTAAAACATGATTACTCATGAGCTTCTTAAAATTGCATATATGCTCATATACAATGACTGGCATCTTAATAAAGTCAAGTTTTGTATTTAATGAAAGTAAATTTGTCAATAATTTCTATCAAAATAAATAATCAATATATTTTCATTAATTATGAACAAAATTAACAAATACTTTACATCATAATTGTATGATTAATGAAAAATACATTCATTTATATTTCGGGTATAGGGACCAAACACCTATCTTCAACAGTCAACTTGTTCTTAGAATCTTCTTGTACAAATTTCCACCGCTCGATTTCTCCTTCTTTCTCCAGTTCGATTTCTTCTGGTTTCCACCCGTTCGGTTGTCCGGACGATCGGGGTACCTATCTACAAAGCTCCGATGCTTAAGTCAGTTTAAATCCGTTCGGGTAAGTGCAATTAATGCTATAATAAATGCGAAATAAAAGTCCTTACCAACTTATCTTGGGCTCCTATTTATAGTTTTTTACCTAGGCCTGTGATTAGGGTTTTCTTAATCATGACCCAGTTGCTTTTTAAACTTAATTATTGACTTGTATTACCTTAATTTACTTTTAGCTTACTGATCTAGTTTTGGTGCATTCGCCCGATCGAAGGGCCGTGTGTCCTGACGGAGGTCCCCATAACTGTGTTATGACGACAAAATTCCACTAGAATGGACGGCGGAGGCTGTTCAGTCGTGAGCTCCCTTAATCACTCTGGATAAATTGCTACATCAACAATCCAAGGGATCGTTCGCCTGTAGTGAGAGCCTTCGGCCGCTTATCCTTGGGCCACTGACCGATGGTCTGGCTAGGGATGTCGATAGGCCATATAGTATAGTTAATATTTTATAGTTAATATTTTTAAAAATAATTATTTTAAAAAAATTGAAAACAAATTAACAAATTAAAAAAAAAATTAAAAATGATAGGCTAGTCTGGCCTGATTTGTGATTCTGTCTTTTACGAGATGGGTTATCACTAATGGTCTCTTTTGTTTGATGGACCAGTCTGATTCAGCAGGTTTTTGATAGACCAATAATGGATCAAGTTCAGATGAAATAAATTGGTCTATTTTTTCATCCATATAAATATATTATTCCACAATTAAAACTCGTTTTTATTAAAAATTCTATAAGCTTTATTATGGGATGAATAACTAAGGAATGTAACTGTTGGGATTTTTAGGGCTTTTGAAAATATGAGAGATATGAGATATATGAGAGATATATGTGATATGTTATACGGAGGAACATGTTTTTGTATTTTATTGATATACTCTATATATAGAGCAAAATAT
>Ga0209589_1014220_pt1 | contig 10068 bp, 3 predicted proteins | sample CowpeawhiteBW_FD_187525 | JGI IMG/M metagenome (GOLD analysis project Ga0209589, IMG submission 187525) | Root nodule microbial communities of legume samples collected from California USA - Cow pea white BW (SPAdes) (version 2) | ecosystem: Host-associated > Plants > Roots > Nodule | place: USA...
AAATTTTGTTTCAATTTGAAGGGGGACAAAATTGCTCCTTTTTATAAAATATTGGGACTAAATTGAGACAAATTAAAATAAAGGGACCAAATTGAGACTAACAAAATGACATGTGGCGTAATATTGACACGTGCCACTGTCACTGCCATGTGGCACGATGACAGCTTGACACGTGGCATTTTTTTGATTTTTAAAAAAAAAATTCAAAAAAAAAATTAAAAATAAAAAAAAATTCAAAAAAAATTAATAAAAAAATTCAAAAAATTGAGGAACTGACACGTGGCACTCCCTCTAACGGCGTCAACCTTGACTTAACGGGAAGGACAAACGTGAGACGTTTGAACAAAAAAGGGGATCATTTTGAGACTTTTAAAAATTTAGGTACCATTTTGAGATTTTGACTCCAAAATGGGGACCAAAGGTATAATTAAACCTTCATGTATTTAATCCCGTTGTATATTCAGAATTCCCCTAAATGCAAAAGCTTTCATGATATGTTTTTATATTTATTAAAAAATATATATGCATGGTGTAAAAGAAGAATTTGGATTCTCTATTAAATTTTGTTGTGCTATTTTTTTATTGTGTCTCTGTAATACACTGATTACCACTAATTTTGATATTTTAAAGTATATTAAAAAATATTTAAAATATCAATCCAATATACTTTTAATGTTCAACAAAGAATAGAAAAAAAAAAACTAATAAAAAATCTAAACTCGTAAAAGAATGCATGAATGGAATGGAGTCATTTAAGTCATCGTATCCGTTTTGTAAGATATTTTTATGCTGTGTTTGTGTTAAGTTATTTGGTGTGAAATTGATAAACAGTAGGAAAGCTGTGGAAGGACGTGTGAATAACAGTTTGTAGCAGTTGTGAGACACCATCATATATTCTTAATGCTTTACATGTTCCTTTTCTTTTCTTGGCTATTGCCAGCATATTGACAGGAACGGTCACTAATCTTGTATACTGAAAGTTTGAAATAGCCAAACATGAGAACTATACTCCAATGATGTTGGTTATTTTCCTGAATAATTTCTACCAATGACAATCCAACTGGGAATTTAAGTTTCATATTAAATAAAAATAAGAAGTTAAGTATCATATAAGGAATAAGACTCATAATCTATTGTTTTAAGGTTTAATTAGTTAGATGATACTCACTTTCATTTAGATCTGTCAGTTTGGTACCCGTTTTTAAAAAGGTATCAATTAAGTCATAACTTTTAAAAAGATGCCTCAATTAGGTCATTTTTAGCAAAAAATTATTAACACTGTTAACGGTATTGATATTTAAAATGACTTACAAAAAATTAAGTATTGATATTTATATTAAAATTTAGTGGTAAAAGTCATGAATTAAGTTAACGATTTTAGTCATTTTTGTCTGAAAGGGACCTGATTAAGATATTTTTTCAAAAATTTGGACTAGATTGACACATTTTTAAAAGCGGGTACCAAAGTGACACATCTGAATGAAAGTGAGTACCATCTGACTAATTAAACCTTGTTTTAACATATTGGGTTAGGAATAATGTCAATCTCCTGTGTAGGTTGTTTCAGGTCATGGTGTTGAGTATCTCTAGTGATTCTTTTTCTCAAAAGATCCATTATTAACATCAGAATCTATGATTAGTTTTAGTGACTGACTAATACAAATACAATATAGTTTTTGTATCAAAAGTTTTACTAACGAAAAATTCAGGTAAGTGTGTTCCGTTAAGTATTTTTAAGACATCAAGTAAAAATAATAAAATTGAACTTTATATAAGAAAAAAAATCCATATGACTTTAAAGTTTTGAATCGAAAGTATCAATACGTTCACATCTTGATGTTGAGTTGATTCTTCTATGAAAAGATCCATCACATGTATAGATCACTTGAAGTGAAATTTTCATCACACACTAAAGTTCAAAGCAATTTTAAAACTCTGCAATATAGGTTCTGGCAGAATAATTAAGATGACATGTATAATTGAAAATTTGAGGATTCATGCAAGGTGTACCCAAATTCTCTATATCAAATTCTGTAATTCATTGCATTCAAGTCATTTTCTTCGGAGCTGCGAATCCTAAAGCCACCAGCTGGTCCCCCAACCTCCTACATTTTCCCTCTTTTGTCACAGCTGTCTCTTAAAAACTGCAACAGTATATTATTAATTTAATCCAAAAATAATATTAGGTTCGAATATTATATGTAAAAAAATAGTATGTATGATCTACTAAACTCTAAATAAATCCTTCATATAGATCAATTTCAACCAAAAATAATTCTATAAAACTCATGAAACACAAAATAAAATACCAACAAGAAAAAAAAAATCTAAAATTGTTTACAAGTAGTCATACTGTACTACCTTTACTCTTATAAGAATAATATTTTTACGTTCAAAATTCTTTTACACCTATTTAATAATATCTTTAACTATTTTTCAATTTTTTTATATATATACAAAAAATTATTTTTTTTAGTGATTATTTTATCCCTACATGCATATCAACTTGTGTCAAATAATTTTTTTTTCTTATTCTGGGACGCTAGGACCCTAGGATGGTAGAACCTATCGGAGTATGGACCGTGGAGTTATGGATATTATTGGACTTTAATGGAGGTTGGTTACCATTCTAATTGGTTTGGTCTACACAAGAATCACTGTCCCAACTTCATCAAAACAAATTGGGTACCATGGTAGACTTCTAAAGCAAATTAATATGAATTGAATGAAGGAATATTAATATTATTGACCTCATTAGCTTAAAGTCCATTTGTTACAAATAGATTATCTTTATGTTAAAAGATGAAAGAAACTAGGAGAATAAGAAACAGTAGACCCTCAATTTGAATAACGAGGAAGCATTGCAATTATACTCACGAGAAGATAGGATCGATAAGATAGTTTAGTGGTTAAATAGAAACAGGGAAAGATAATGGATTTAATCTCCTACTAATACTTTGAAAAATAAGGTTGGTTTAGAACATCAAGAAGGGAAACTAATTCTTCCACTAACAAAAATTAACAACAACTAATAAAAAAAAATATTGATAAGATGCATATTCAACATGTTTTCCACGGGCACATTGCATTGATCGCTCACTTTTGCTAATAAAACTAGCAAAGGATATAGTTAGGATGACAAAAATATTTACGCTGGTAAATATCTGCAGATAAAATATGTTTTCGATAGTTAATATTCGTGGATAAGAAATATTTTAATACCCGTTTATAAACGAGTTGGGTATAGGTATCATACTACCCGTATTCAATTGTATTCATTATCTGCAAAAAATTAAAATTAAAATTTAATTTATATTTTATTAAGTTAAACTTAATTAAAATTAAAATATATTTTATTAGCTTAAATTTAATTAAAATTAAAATTTAATTTATATTATATTATATTTTATAATTATTTAAATTTTATTTAAAAAAATTATAAAATATTTTTTTAAAATATTTGTGGGTGTCCACAGATACTCACAAGTTTAAAAAAAATCGCAAATATTTTTTAAGTGGGTACCCAACGGATAAACAAATAGTGAATGATTTTTATTTTTTTTGTTGCAGGTTAAATTATAAGTAGGCACTATCCGTATTCGACCCAACCTCTTTCCATCTCTAGATACAACTTGGACAAATTATCAATATATAATTTGTTTACAACTCTCATAATTTGATCCCAGAAAACATTAGGGTGAATTCTAGATATTAAGAGTACAGATGGGAGAAGTTCATGGACATGCAGATGTTGAAATAGCTTTTATAAGACTTTCTTTTTTTGAACCAATTATAATTGGTTCTACATTTAAGTAAATTTCGAATAAAAAAGCCTTCGGTTATTTTTTTTTTCCGAATCTCTAAACTTAATCACTAACTATCATTTCCATCTTTGAATATATGTTAAAACCTTTTCCCAAATCATGCACTTTTCTTGCACTTTCATAGACTTTATAAAAGTTTTAGTTTCAGGATTAATATCATAAAATTATATACCTTTAGGGGTGTTTACTCCTTTTCCTTTTTCTTTTTTTCTGAATGCTTCTGACATAGAGGAATATCCTAAAGTGCATGAAGAATAATGTTAGTGCACATTATTTAAAAATGTTGAAACACTAATAAGTTCAATGCATAAGCTAATGTACAGTTCCTTTGCTACAGATTAACTGGTTATTAAAAAAATACTTTTTAACAACTAATTTTTGATAACTTTTTTAATAATTTAAGGTAGTATCTTTTTATGTGATTTTTTATTTTTTTTTAAATTCTAGAATTATTTAAAAAATATTACCTCAGTTCTTAAAAAAAATTATTAAAATATCATTGTTCTTGGTTATTATATCGGAAGACTACTTCGTGGAATTTAAACTTTTAAGTAAGATAGATATTTGCGTGAATTTTGGTTCAAATTCTTTACGTTTGGATATTTCTTTATAAATTTCAGATTTACTTGTATATTACCGTTTGTGTTTATTTAGTATATGTTTCTGCATTTTTTAATACATGCACCATTCCCGACTAAGTGATTGCCGTAAAGTTTCTTGCTAGAAATTAATGAAAGCATCATCTTTATTAACTTTGAATCAGATTTGACAATCGTTAAAGATTTGCTCTGTTCTTCGATCATATTCCCTTGTGGCTTAAGTACTCAACAGTGTTAATTTTAACGTACATGGTAAATGGAAAAATTGATGACACCATTATTGTCATTTTAGTCTTTAACTTTACAAAATTCTCCTTCAGATTCTGAGTTTGCAAAACGTTATTCATTTTAGTTTTTTTTTTTCACTTCACTTTCCATTGTTGTTCAGCAAAAAAAAAAAAAAAGGAAGTTCTAAGATTTTGTAAACTGAAGGACTAAAGTGAAGATTTCATATAATCAGCAGCTAAAATGATCAGCATTTACAGTGTCAGGGACAACTCAAGAAAAATCTAAACCTTCACCCATGTCTCACCATCGAAGGTACTTATTAGTAAAGATGTTGGTTGTCTTGTCTCATTATTTTTTCTTACTCGTTTGAGACATCTAAATACTCACGCAGATGATGAATTCCTTGAAATATTGGAGTATGTTGTCGTCCAAGAAGCTTCTAAACTAAATCATTTTTATCCGAGTTCACAAACTTCAAGTAACTTTCAGTCTTTTTGGCATGACCATGGCTTCCAAGTCCTAAAGGGAAGCGTTTCTTATGAGTTTTTCGCTTTCTCTCACTTGTGGCAATGGCAAGGTCATTGGGAAAGAGGTCTCGGAGGACAAAGCCATGCACTATAGTCGAGACAAACACTGTTGTTACTATGAATGTAGAAATGAGACTCAACATTACACTCAAAGCCTGAGTTACAACGTTTGTGACTTGATTTGTGTAGTTTATGGTAGCAATCGCAGCAGCAGTCACTGGAAATGTGTAGGCCCACCATGAGATTGAGAATCTGCACAATCACACACAGAGTGTCACAAAAATCAACATAATGGAATAGCCAATGTTATAGATATTAACAAGAGCGTAGCTTACTTGAGTCCTCTGAAAAGATTGACCCGAACAGCCTGCAAAAGATTGACCCGAAACTGATAAGCAACTTGAATACTAAAATCGTTGATTGTGTAGAAAATCCGTGAGACAAAAGCTTACCAGCGTGAGATATAGGAACATGGAAGTGAAATAGAAAATTCGTGATTCCAAATGAAAAGAACCCTGAATCTTAGCCAATGCCAAAGCAGCAACACTAGGTGGTGCAACCAAAAGAAAGAACACTGGATGGAGGTCCCTGGTGAGGGTCTTATTTGTTGGAAGCATCTGTGCGAGAGTTACAAATATCACCATATAGTGTGTAAGTCCAATAGTGAAGAAAAAAATAGGTCCTTCTCTTAGGCCCATGGATGCACCCAATAAAGCTCCCACAAAATTTCCAACAATTGCTAGCATATTTGTTGGATTGGCAACCTTTGAGAGCATCCTTTTGCCCCCAAACATCCACTGTCCGTATATTTTTAGCATAAGGAAGAACAATGGAATCATTAGAATGTACCAAACCGCATGATGCAATTCTTTGGCAAACGATGAAGGAACTCCAAGAGCTAAGAACAAGAGGGATATCCATGGGGCAAAGAAGAAGTTAACACGAACTGCATGATGGAACTCGCGGCGAACTGCTTCAAAATAGAGAATTATTTTGAACAGATAGATGGCGAAAATAGTAGCAACTACAGCAACAGAGATAAGCCATAGCACGAAATTTATTTTCGGAGTTATGTGAAGAAATTCAGTGGAAGGTGACGTGGCCAATGCTTTCCATAGAATTGCTTGACTGCTAACTCCTAGACAAATACCAAAAGATGAAATCGGAAACCGGAGAAGGAATGGCCACTGCTTGTCCTGAGGATGCACCATCTCTTCTGGACACTTCTGAAGGAGTAAATCACAGTGTAAAAACTCAAATGGTTGAAATATTAGTAAAAACTGCATTGAACGATTTCTAGGATGTGGAACATTTGTTACACAGAAGAATATGACTGCATACCTTAGGAGTTTGTATCTGAGGATCTTCCGATGCTTTCACGAACAAAAAATCAACAGGTAAAGGCTTCTTAGTGTTGCTTAAGCTGTTATCCTCTTCTACACTTTGTGAATGTACCCTTCCACGCAGAATTGATAATTTCGCCTCAAGTTTACTGTACCATGTTTTGCAAAAGTTAGTTCCATTATCGTTCAAGCTTTTGAGGCTTTCATGATTTGTAAAATTCACTGAGCTTGCTTCCTCTGGTTGCACGCTTCCATTTGGCATTGATTGTGATGGCAATGGTGGCTTGGAGTATGTAGTAGTTGATTCAGAAGAGAAAATGGGAGCACCATTGCCACTAAGATCAGTTTCACTAACTCTTGCGGTGCCATGTAGCTGAACATCTTCACAATTTAATGGCATGTTGATAGATACTGAATGTTCCTGTTCATCACCTTGGCCTCCTGCTACTTTTTTTTCACTTTCCTGTTATTGGAAACAAATATCCTAACATTTAATCACCAGAATGATGTAGTTATTGCATAATACTTAGTTTCATCAAAAGGACTAATCTCTGGATTTCTGTTTTTCAGTTTTTCAAACTCACATTAATGATAACGAGTCTTACTTTGAAAGAGGAGCTTTTTTTCACGTTTGATATATGTGGAACTAGTGATGGAACTTTAGGAAAGCCATGCCCTTCTGTTTCACGGTAAACGTTGTTTTCCATGCTAGGCCTACACCTGAAAAAGTATACAAATTACTGAGTTTATTGACATACGAAGGAGTCATTTTATTAGCTCTTAAGTAATTTATCACATTAGACATACAAATAACTATTTTAAGTATACAGAGGCTCAAACTCACAGGAAGCAGAAATTTCACAAGAGAAGAAGATGCAAAGAGAGAAGACAGAAAAACGAAGTTAGAAAAAATGGTTCTTGAGAGAAAATAAAGAGTGTGGAGAAGGCATGCGTGAGAGATGGTGAGAGGAGATTATATAGAATGCAAGACTACGGTGGCCATGATATTGTTGCAGCCATTACGTCAAAAGCACTTTATTAGTGATAACAACAGCTGCTTATTTTGACAACGGCGTGGCCACATTAAAAAACGAGTATGGGAAAATTTAGGTAGGTCAGATATGTCACACACCATATATGAGTCCATGAAATACAGTAAAATAAGCATAGAAGAAAAAGTTAAGGGTATACATTATAATATAATTAAGCTTCAAATTTCTAGGTCAGTGCATGTCGCAATTTTGTAGCCATCACCTAACATTTGAGTGACGTCAGGATTAAATATAGTACTAAAATGGAACCAAAAATTTATTTTTTCAACAGGTTTCACCACTCCCACTTAAGCTAACCATTATTTGCAGAAATAGAAGATAGGGTAATATTCTAGTATTTTCCTCGTCATCTCCCAATACAAACCCAAAATGGACCAAAAGTTCAATCCAAGAGATAAAAAGAACGCAAGTTTTATAACGGAAGTTGCAAGTAAATGTATATTAAAAGGTCTATAAGCTTTTTCTGTACACTATATAATACAGTGACAGATACATTATCACCACGGATATAATATATTGACTGAAGTTCAAATCTGAAATTAAAGACTTATATAATGGATAGAAATTAATAAAATAAGTAACTTATACTAGAAAATCCATCTAATGTATTAATTTATTTAAAGTGATAGTGATGTCAAAACGGATAATCCGGCTTGATCTGGTTCGATTCATCACGGGTTGATCACTTAATGAGTTAATCCAATCCGGCTCACTTATTAGCGAATCAACAAAATTCGAATCCGACTCGATCCACTATGGATAGGTGGGTTAAACGGGTTGGCTCAGCGGCTCACTTAATTAAAAAAATACAATTTTTTTTATTTTTTTCGATCAAAACTAAATTATAATTTTGATTAAAATCTAAATAAACTTGAATACAATCCAAAGACAGATCAAACTCAAACAAAAAAAACAAATTATCCATGTGTTGGGTAAAAAAAACAAACTAACATGACCCAAATACAAAATTCAATTTAACAAAAAACACTTGTGTGACCCTTTATTTGCGGGTTCCTTTATTTGCGGGTTGGTAAGCCAACCTGGCTCATCACGGATTTAACCCGAGTGAGTTAGGTCAAAATTCAATTCTATTGAAATTTATAAAAAAAATTCAACCCAACCTAACTCGAATTCATGGTAAACCGGATTGGCTTGCAGACTCTAACCCATTTTAACAACTCTAATCACGTATGATATAAAATTTGTCGGTGCCATTAACTTCAAAATCTTTCCGTATTATATATATAAAAAAATATATATCATCAAGGTCAAGGCTAAAAACTCGTGGTTAACAACTGGCATCTTTCACTTGTATGCCAAGAAAGGGTTAAAGAAACAAATCTTTCATATGTTTTAAATTGTTAATTGGTATGAAATAATAGTTTTATGTTATCACAGTGTGAAATTGGGTTCTCTAGTTGTTATTTCCAAAACAGAAGAACAGAAGAAAAAAAATAGAGCATGGTTTTTTCGCTTCTCAATTTACTTCCGCTGTTTAACAATTAATTGTTATCTTATTAAACTTTATCAAGTTTTAAAAATTTTGAAAAACAAAATGTTTTAAAAACTAAAAGAAAGAAATATAAAAGAGATGTTTCTCTTTTTTTTTTTCGCCTTTGTTATTTGCATCTTCCCGATATAAATCTTGAACAAATTTATTTGTTCATTGAGTTATTAATTACGTATCATCTTATGTTTTGAGTTTAATTTTCAGAGTCTGTTGGTGTATTCTTTTTTATAGTACCATCGATTAAAACTTTCCGAAATAAAATTTCAAAATAATTATTATAAATTAATAATCTTACTATACATAAAATCTTCAATACTTTTATTTATTTTTTACTGTTTTTCATTCTCTGAATTCTAATTTCTTTCATTACGTTCCTGACATGTACTAGTCATACATCAGTATTACTATATATATATATATATATATATATATATATATATATATATATATATATATATATATATATATATATATCGTGAGTTAGACTTATCCATTTTTTATTTTAACATTTTTTAATTAAAGAAGGATAAATTAGTTCTTTGAGCCTTGAAGTCTAGTGATTAGTGAGCCCCTCAAACCTAACTCGTCTAAATTTTTAATTATAAAAAAATTAGGTATAATTTTTTTCAAGAGATCTTTTAAATTTTATTGTTTGATTGGGAGAGAGGATTAAATATTCGGAAACATTGGCGGGTTTAAATTTTTGAAAGTTTATTTCTTTAAATCTATCTTTATCATGAAATCGCATTGATATTTGAACAAATTTAGCGTGAAAAAGAATATATAATTCAATCGAGCTTATTTAATAAATAAAAGATGCCGCCTCACACACGAGAATCCAGAATGTGCTAAAATTAAAATTCCATGTGAATGCAGTTTGCAAAGATCTAATAAATGAGTTGCCTATCTCATGTGAAGGCATATACGGTTTCTGGTTCAGATTTTCAAAAAATATTATTTTACATGGGTGTTTTTTTTTTTTTTT
>Ga0209589_1014221_pt1 | contig 10068 bp, 7 predicted proteins | sample CowpeawhiteBW_FD_187525 | JGI IMG/M metagenome (GOLD analysis project Ga0209589, IMG submission 187525) | Root nodule microbial communities of legume samples collected from California USA - Cow pea white BW (SPAdes) (version 2) | ecosystem: Host-associated > Plants > Roots > Nodule | place: USA...
TTTTTTTTGCGAATGGAGAAGACGCAGGAACAGTGCTGCGATTTGGGGTTTTTTAACCTAATAAGCTATACTGCCTCGGTTGATTCGAAACCGAGGCATAAACGTGAATAGGCCTCGGTTCAAAGCATAACAGAGGCATATTCTCACGCAAAATAACAAAAAAAAAACACGTTGATAAATTCTGCCAATTATAGGCCTCGGGTGAAAAGGCCCGCTGCAGTAACACTTATATGCCTCGGTTCATTGGGACCCGAGGCATAAAATTGCCTCATTATTTTTTAATTTTAAAAAAGCGGGAATGTTTTGAATTTTTCACACCATTACTGCCTCAGTTGGAAATATAACCGAGGCATAAACGTTCATAGGCCTCAGTTGTTTGGTAACCGAGGCATAAAAGTTGTTTTAAATCACAAAAATGCCACCGTGTCTCTATCTACCTCGTTTGTGAGAGAACCGAGGCATATAAGACGCTGTCTAAACGCGAATTTGCACCAGTGTGACGTTCAAACAATTCTGAAAAAATATTCAATGGCGACAGAAGGAAGGCACCTCGCAGGACTTGAAGAAAAAGCAAAACCCTGAATTGTAGAGTTTGAAGAGAGAAAACATATTGGAGAGTTTGAGGATAACAGGGTTTGGGTTGGAACGTTGGGTTAAAGACCCTAAAATTCTGAAAACATGTTTAATGTTTGTTGTTAAAACAGATAACATATTGTTAATTTAAATTTATTTGTAAATAAATTAAATATTACTTTAAACATATTTTTAAATAAATTAAAATATTATGTTAAATATAAATTTTAAACTAATAGTAATTATTTTAATGTTATAATAAAATTAATTAATTACAGATTTATTATTTTAATTTTAAAAATTTACAATTAAGATAAAAAATGAAAATTTATTTATCTATAGTAACATTTATTTAAAAATGTTACAATATCATGGTTAACATTATTTATGGTAACATTTTTCATTATTTATGGTAACATTTTCAAAAAATATCACTATAATTATTCATAAGGTAACATTTACAATAAATGTAACAAAAAAAATGTTACTAAATCTAATAAATCCTGTAGTGAAAGGGAGTTCCTTGATCCCTTCCTTTGCTTTTATTTTTCCTTAGTTTGAATTTAATTAAGTTGCCTTGTTGACTATTTTTAAGCATTCTCTGAAGATTCAACTCATTTCCAAGCCAAAATTAGTGTTGTGTAATCAATGTCACTCAATCATTCATCACAATTGAACGGTGAAAATGGAAGGAAAGCATGAAACCAATACAGTAAAACATCATTACAACAATTGTATTTAGTGACAACGAAACAAATCTACACAAAAAAACTTCAAGAATGGTTCAAAATGTAGTAAAATGGTGCGAAAACGGTGAAGAAAAAGAAGAAATATGTGGTTATGTGGTGGTGATTGAGTGGTTCGCGAGCGAGATGAGTGGTGGATGTGTGGTTCGAATAAGTTTTATGTCTTGAATGAGCTTTGTTGGCGCCAATATGAATCAACCCAACACCTTAAAACTGGCTATTACAAGTCATGGCACTTGCCAAAGTTCCTTTTACACACTAACTAACTTCTCACTAAAGTAACCAACTAACTTGTCTTCACTTATCACTTAGTCATGGATGGTAGCTCGCAGATACTTGCTCCAATCGGTGGAAAACCTGAGCAATCCCACGTGAAACCTCCAAGCATGCCGATCTACGTAGCGGAAGACTAAAATTAGCAGTACTAGCGGAAGAACACATACATGGTCCAAGTTCCTTCAATGGACTCGGAAACTCCCACGAATCTCGACCCTAGGTGAAACCCTAGTCGAAGGTGAACTTTGAGGTGAGGGAAAAAATAATCAAAGTGCGAAACTCTCATATAATTCAAAGCTAAATGATACAATAGGTTGGCCTAACTTTTATAAACAAAGAAAGGTAGCCGAAAAAAATAAACCCTAATAGAAGGTCAAAACGCATTAAGGGGAAAATGAACCCTAACTATGGAACATGTGAGGGTGAAGGAAACCCTAGCTAAGGGTGGAATGTGTGAGGGAAAAAAAGAGCCCTAAATCTAGATTAAGAATGCTCTTGTCAAGGAACCCTAGCTAAGACACGTTTCAGGAGAAATAGAAGGGTTTGATTCGTGGATGATGCAGAAATAAAGGCTGGCTTCATTTATGCGTGGGTGTAAAGTTGGGCTGATGGAATATGCACATTGCAGCCTAAATGCTGACGCAGAAGACAACTAATAATGAAACCTTTGCCCACTCACTCATCAATGCTGGAGTTGTTTGAACTCGTGGAGAAGGCAGGAGACCTTGGCCTGATACACGGCCCAAACAAATCACAAAGCAAAAAGAAGAAAATAATTAAAAGGTTTGGCCTAAAATACAAGCCCTCAAATATTCTAATTACACCACACAAGAATACTAAACCTATAAATTTATTTATATTTAAAAACAAGGAATGATAAATGGCCTAGCCAATGGCCTATGCTGAAAGTCTCTTAGGGTGATTGTCATCATTTAGGTAGCAGTTTTTCAGGTGCAGCCAACCCTTAGAATAGGTTATAACAATTGGTGATTATGGTGGTTCAGTTCCTACAACCTTCACAACAGGTTATGCAACCAACCACCTTCTTGACAACTCATGTTGCTTCTAATTCTAAGCCTCACATGTGCATTCAAATGGAGCTTGTGATCCAATTCAATCTTCATCTCAGTAGCAACTTCATCCACTCAACACTATTTTAGCAACTCCACATTTGATCCTTGTTTGCATTCACAACTAAAGAAGCAAATCAAAACTCCCAAACTCATGCTATGATACAACTAAAACCACATAAACTAACTAATAATGTGAAAATGAGATTTAAGAGTTACATGCATCTTTTGACAACTTTTCAGCTCTCTCAAGGTCATCACAAGTGTATTTTAATGTCCTAAAGCTTTACCCACAAGTGCCATGCCATTTGGAATTGAAAACCAAAAATTCAACTTTGGGTCAAACTTTTGTTAACACTTGCATCAAAAAGTCAACTCTGCCCTTTATGAACAAATTTGCTAGATTAGATTTCTCTCATTGCTTCCCCTAGATAATTGCAACCTTCCTTGATCTTTGTTTCTGCATCAAAATCAAAAACCTCAAATTTGGATGTTAATCACACTAAATTCTACTTAAAAGCTCCTAAAACTAGACTACAACTAGAACAACTCTACTTATAAGCCTATGTATTCAAACTAAGACTAAACTAATATGCTCCTATCTCATTGCTAAACTAGACCATAATAGGAATACTTCTATTTAGCATCTTAATCTATCCAAAACAATTGAATTAGCTAAGGAAAAACTCTAGAGATAAGAGACTTATCACATCCCCACACTTAAGACCATTGCATTCATGGGTGATGTAAGGAAAAACTACTAACCACTTTTAAAAATCTACAAATCAAGCTTCAAAAATTTGCACCAAAACTCTCTAGAAATCATATCTTATCCTGCACATGTTAGCAAAACAATCCAGATGAGAATGCAAAACATTCCATTATAAAAAACAACTCCAAACAAATTTGCAAGTAGTGAACAATCAAAATTTTAGTGGCAAAAACAGTTTCAACCTCACAGGACATGTTTTCACTCTACACTCAAGTGTATGGGCTCATCTTTGCTCTCACAATCCAATCCAATGAACATCCATATGGCTTTGCAAAGTTCCTAACCAATACCAATCACATCAATGCAATTTGAAAGGAAAGCAAGGCTTGAATATAGAAATGTGAAGGGAATAAAGGTGGAGAATGATGAGTTCAGGTGCATATATGATTTAGCATACACACTATTTTTTGGCACTTTAACTCAAAGTTCCTTGCTTTGTTCCACACTTTTTCTTTTCTTTTTCCAACTCTGTTCTAGAAGTGTTCCCTTTTTTTTCATTTGGTTCCAGGTTTTGATTGCTATTCCAGTTTTGCATTGATGTTCTAGTCACACTTTTTCTCATATTTTGCACCTTCAAATATCACACATCGCCACACTTGAACTCATCACCATCCTACAACTCAACCCAATTCCCTTCACACCCTTGAATTAGGGTGAAATCTTGGTTTTTTAAGGCAATAAGGTTGTTGTCAGCATTTGTTTCACCAAAAAAAGGTCAAATATGGCTTAAAATGCATCTGTAATGGTGATTTTTTAGGGCAAACTATATTTGGCAATTGGCGGCATAAAAAATGGCCTAAATCATATCAACAAATCACATTCCATGACTAATTATGCAAAGGAACAAAGCAAAGCAAAGGATGCCACTTTCATGAATGAATGCACACACAAGAATGCAACTTTTATGCTCAATTCTCTTTGTGGTCAAAATTTTCTAAAACTATTCATGCCACACATTTTTCAAGTAAAAACAAACTTGAATCAAGGATTTAGAGTAAAAGAAATGATTGAAATTCTCATTCACCCTAAGTAGACCTTCTACAAACACATGCAAATAAAAGTTAGGCTAAAAAAGAGAGCAAAATGCAAATATGTGAAACTCAGAACTGAACAAACTTGAAACCCTACTCAACAAACTTGAAATGACTAAACAAAGCTAAGGAATAACTCAGAACTGAAGTTCTACTTAAAACTCAAAATTTCACTACCTAAAACCTCTAAAACTACCCTAAAACTATGCAAAAACTAAGGTCAGGCTAAAACATGCGTAAAGCTGGAATGAGACTACCTAGACAAGGTTGAAATGACTTAAGAAAACTTGTTCCATACTAAGAAACTATCTCCTAAAAGGCTTGCCAAAAATCAATACCTAAAACTAAGATTAGTCTACCAAACTAACCCAAATACATATGCAAGTACTAAACTAGCCTATGGAACTGTAATCTAACTATCCTAACAAGTTTCTAACAACAAAGTATGACTCAAAAATAGCTAAAACTACTAAAATTAGGTACAACTAAAAACCTAGCTACCTAGGACCTAAAATTAGCCCTTTACTAGGCTAAAACTGTAGAATTTGAAAACTAATTTAAACTATTGCATAAAACTATTATAAAACTATTTGAACAACTTCTAATTAAAAAAAAAGAAATGTAAGAAGCAAGTCCCAACTCAAAATTAACAAGAGAATTAAAATATGCCTAATGTAACTTAAGAAAATGAATTAAAGATGGTTAAAACGAGTTAATTGCTTCTAGAAATGAGTTAATTACTTTATTCACCACATTCAAATTTGGACACCTCCAATTGTTCTTTATTTTGTTGAAACAAAAGCAACTGAAATCGAAACAACTACAACCGAAGTATTTATTACAATTTTGTAAAGACACAAAAGCAACAAAAATCATGGTATGAATAATGGCCCAAAAGATTCTTGATGTAGGATCATCTTGGATTTGGGGAAAATTGAGGCTCTAACGAATTGAGTATGAACCTAGAACGAAGTGGAGTAAAAATGGAGGACATTGATTTTTGGAGTTTTCGAAATGCGAGAAAATCAAGCCACTTAGAGAGGTTCCAAGATAAGTGAGTAAGATCTGTCACTTTGAATCGGAGATTCAAAGATAAGGACCAATGGTTCTATAAGGTTCAAAGCTAATCCAAGATCTCTTTGAAGGTCATGGACATGATTCCATCATCTACTCTGAAATCCCTGTGACGGTCTCGAACCACGCCTCCATCATTGCCTCCATCATTGCCTCCGGGATGGAGAAAATTCGACCTCGACTTTTAGCATTTTATTACCTACAAACAAACACACAAACATAAGTGTTGAAAGCCCGCAAAACCAGAATAGTATAAGGAAAGAAATAAAATGCTATCTAAAATGAGATTGGAATCTTGGGAAAGGCCAATCTCTTATTATTAATGTGCTTGGAGATTGTCCTCTAGGGTCAAAGACCAACCTATAAGACACATAAAAGAGTTTCAACACAATTGTTGTATTCACAAGAATTGTAATCCCCCTTTAAGGATTTCATCTCAACCATGCATGTCAGGGGTGTGAGGAGAGACTCATTCACTTGTTTCACCCTTTGTTCTTCTCCTTCCTTCTCTCACCGCTCGTTCTCTTTTCTTTCTTTCTTTCTCTTGCAGTTGTGCATCCTCTCTTGCTCTTATCTCTACCTCTTCTCTTTCCCTTTGCTTTCTTTTTTCCTTCTCTTTTAATTCTCTCTTTTTTGTCTCTAAGCTCTTGCTCTTTTCTCTCTCTTTTAGCTCGTTCTCTCTTCTTCATGAGCTTTCATTTATTTTGTTCTCTTTCTCTCATCTCTGCCTCTTTTTTTCTTCTCTTTCCTTTTTTTTCCTTTTGCTCTCTCTTTAAGTCGTCCTATTGTCTTGCTTTTTTCCACATTTTCGTTAGTGCTCTTTCCGCATTTTCTCTCTCCCTTTGTGCTTGTTGCTCTCGTTTGACTTCGAGCTTTTGCCTAACACTCCTCCTCACCTCTTTCAAGTATACAATCTAATCCTTGAGTTCTTGTAGAGTCACGTACTTTGCATTCCAATTAGGACATTGATAATTTTTGTGTCCATAACCTTCACATTTGGTGCTCCTAATAACACTTGTTTTGTATCTTGGCATGACCTTCTAAGATCCCCAAGTTTGTTATTCAACCTGATAATGCTGGACACAATGAAGTTGGTATCCTCCATTAAGGTCGAACGTGTATGGAACATTGTAGAGTGCTCAAAATTTCTAATTCCTGTGATGAAAGAGAGGAAACAAGAACTAACACAAAACACAATAAGTGGTTCGCAAAAGTAATGGATATAAAATATGTCAAATGGACCTCACCACTTGTTACGTGTTTACACTCAATTCCACTTGTGTTTCACTCTCAAAGTGTAGTCACTCGCTCTCAAGTTCCTATTCAGTTCTTCAAATCAACCCATCAAGAATTCAACTTCAAGTGAAAGATGTAATGCATCTAAGCTCAACTTAGGAGGCCAATGGAAGAAAAACTCTAAGACAAAAGTAAATTTGAAGACAAGTGCTTCACACAGGCGAAAGAATCTTCACTGGATCTCTAGGTATGGAAAACCTCACACAACACTTAATTCCACCAAGAGCTTTCAAGCAAGGCAAAACACTCCCAACATGCAACACGTGAGAATTACATATTGCTATCAAAATACACACCATCACATCAAGCATGGGTAATAAAGTTCTATAAAAAACCCATCAACTTATTAACCAATACATTCAAGAACGAACTCAATGAGTGGCATTCATTCAAACACAGGCATAACATCATACACAAGTAATTATCCTCAAACCACCACTTAAACTCCATAGCCATACAACCCATGAAAACCAAATAACGCTAATATACAAACAAACATCAATTTATATGCATATGTGTCCCCTTACAAAGCATATAAACATGTGATATAACTAAATCAAGAAGACAACAAACATGCACCACCAACTCATACGAGACTTCTCGCATGCACTATCACGTTGCTAAAATGCCAAAGTTGCACCCAAAGAACCTCATGTGAATAATACAAAAACCATTGGATGATGCTGCCACCCATTTACGTGATCCACAAACAATGCCCACGCATCCCAACCCAAAATAAAATAAGGAAAACATAAACCAAACCTTTCAAAAAGCACCAATGTCCCAACAAAACATTAAAGAATGGTCTTAAACCTTAAGAAAGATACATTATGAAATCATGTGTAGTCTGCACCCTAAAATCATAAAGAAGAAAAACCTATCTATATGTGACCATGGTCTTCCATAAGCACCTAACTAAGAGTTGTAACTAGCAAGAAAGAAAAAGAAATATGCTTCTCAAAGAAGCTTAGAAATAAATAGCACTACCATGCATGTTATGAGTTTCCAAAGAATAAAACTAACTAAAACCCTAACACCACCGAGCAACACCATCAAACCCCACCAACGAATCACTCCAACCCGTGACATAAAGAACCAAATAAAATAAGAAAGGAAAGATAAGAGTGGTTGCACCAAAACTTTGTGATTTAACAATCAACAATTCAAACATGCACGTGAACTAACCAAAAGCTATTTTAAAGAACCAAGTAGCACAAGAAAGGAGACCAAAGGAATTGTGTAAAGCTGCACTCAAACTAAGAAAAAAAAGAAACAAACAAGGGTGCCATAATCATGATATAGTCACTAACTACAAGCCTGAAGGAAGAAAAAGATCATGTCCATGGTGAAGGAAAGAAAACGTAAATATACCGCATATGAGGGAACCTTTTTGTGCATGCTATGGATTTCAAAACAAACAACATAGCTACAAACATGCACAAATATAAAGAGAAAAAAATGACAAGGTAAAGCTTAAAACACAAACAAAATTTAACATCAAGCTTCAAACGAAAAAGAAAAAGAAGGAAAATCAGCTTCAAAAATAGTAGCATGAACCTCACCCATACATTTTAATATACCCTTTAAAGTCTCATCAACCAAATACAAAAGGTAAAAGAAGGAAACAATGTCAACTTCCCCTACCTGGATTGCTTCTTTCACTTTGTGTTTCTCCCTCCCGTAGCCTCAAACTCTCATTCTCTAATTTTGGTTTCTGTCCCGTTTTTTCCAAAACCCTAACCCTTTTAATGTGAATACGTAACATGGCCCTCACTATCTCTTTCGTAATCTTTTCTATTAAAATCCTACTAGCTAACTCTAAAATCTTTATCTATAAATTATAATTCTGCAACGATTTTTTTCTAAACCAAATAATTTGATTATTGCATCAGAAATTATACAAAAAATTAAAATAACCTGTACTTTCGTGATCCATAGAATTGGAGAGCAAATTACAAAACTACATGGGCCCTACCATTAAAGAAGAAAGAGAAAAATCCATATACTTAAGAAATAAAACCAACAATATTATCCCTACCAGGTTCAAGCCCACGTACCTCCACACCTCAAATACATTCTCCAACCAACAAGCCAATTACTTGCTCATTATTTCATGTGCACTTATAATTTTATAAACACACGTTTTCAACAAATCATAATTAGATTAAATACTTAAATTAAATAAACAACATCATAATTCAATAATTAAATTTTCTTCCATTTTAAGCATCATTCACTTTATAATCTTACCCAAAAAAAATCCTAAGTCTTTCCCGCGTCTTACACTAGGGCTCTTCATGGTTAATTGCTTTAGGATGGGGAATCATGGGGCCACTAGATTAAGGGGGAGTGGAATGAAACACATGAATTATATCTAAGTTATGGTTTTTAATGTATATTGGAATAGAGAGAATTATGATGTGAGAAATATTGTTTTAGAGGTTGAGATAACAGTGGTGATGCATAATTTAGTTGCATTGGGATACCTTAGGGAATGTATGGTGGGATTCTAAGGGTGAAGTATGGATGGTTGAGGCTAGAAGTGTAGTAGGTTGATTCATTATGGGTAAGTATTGTAATTATGGTACTGAGATGGAAACTGTGCGTAAAGTACAATTTATTAAAAGGTGATGGTGTTCCTATGAGTGGGTTTTACTTCTGGAAAGGTTAAAGTGTGACAATGACTTATAATGAAAAAAGAGAGTTTATAAGCATATTGTCACCATTTAGGCAACGAAGTGGTAGATTTTAAAGTATGAACCACAGTAGATGGTATTATCAACCAACTTAGAGTGTAAGATGCGATTGGCATAATGGATCAATGGGTGGAAATGTTCTGCAAATACTCAAACAAGTACTATGTGAGTACTGATGTACCGCCTGGCGATGGGAATTGATCGCCAGATGATAGCTACACTTTCAGAGAGTCACTAGGCGTAGGGCGCCTGGCGGTGAAGGTGGTTCTGCTAGGTGATGAGTTCAAATTTTTTCCCTCATTTAATATTTAAATTTGGGGATTTAATTGAATTTTCTATGCTTAAAGATTGATTTAATTAGGATTTGCGATTATTGGATTTATTGAGTAAGTTTGGTAAAAGTGGCGTAAAAATTGATTTTAGTTGCATAAAATATTATTGGATATTCTAACGTTTGTTAATGCAGCTGGAATTTATTTTTGGTCAATTAATAGGAGCTAAATGCACCCCCAGATTTTATTTGCACACTCCTCC
>Ga0209589_1014226_pt1 | contig 10062 bp, 10 predicted proteins | sample CowpeawhiteBW_FD_187525 | JGI IMG/M metagenome (GOLD analysis project Ga0209589, IMG submission 187525) | Root nodule microbial communities of legume samples collected from California USA - Cow pea white BW (SPAdes) (version 2) | ecosystem: Host-associated > Plants > Roots > Nodule | place: USA...
GCGCCACCTAGCATTGCTTTCTTACTCCTAATTAACCTACAAAGCAAATAAACATAGATTAGCATGTTGGCTTAAGTCAAGTCAACTATAGTCAACAAGTCAAACCAAGTCAAAGGTCAACAAGTCAACTAAAGTTGATTCAACTAAGTCAACTTAGGGAATCAAAAATAACAAACACAAATGAAAGGGATGAAGGATTAGCGAACTTCCTTTCTAAACATGCTTAGTCTTCTTAAGCATGTGCCTCTATCCTTGGTTAGGGTCAATCCTTCATCAGTTTGGGCCGTTATGTGTATTCGTTGGTTCGTTAGGGCCTCTTTGTGTATTTCTTATTTCGTTTGGGCCGCTTTTTGTATTTGTTTACCGTGTACATGTTTCTGACAATTGATGGGATGTCAGCTGCATTGAAGTGACATGACTATTGATCGTATTATTTGGCGTCAGGGTGCATTTTTCGAAGCAATTTTTGGCGGTTGGGCTTAGGCTTAGGTGAAGTTGAAGAGTTTTAAGCAGAGTCTTTAAATATTGTTTCGTTCTTTTGAGCTTAATCATAATTTCGTTTCTGCAGCTCTTGTGGAATTCTCTCTGAGTTTGCTGTGATTTTATTGCTTTGCTTTCTGCCGATTACTAAGGTATGTCGATTTCTTCTAGTGGTTCCAATTTCGGTGATTCTGGTGCTAGTTTTGGAGGTCTTAGAATAGAGTTTTTTAGTACCTCATATGAGTCTTTGCATATCGAAACTGAGAGGGAAGTTCGTGAAGATTCGACTAGTGAGCATGCTGAATCGCTTTGGCTAAGGAGGGATGGGTACGAGTGGGTTGCTGAGGGTGTTAGGACTTGTTTTTCGAAATATAGGTGGTCTCGCCTACTACGATCTTGGTTGAGTAGTGTTTATTTGTTTGAGAGGGGGGCTGGTTCGAGTGTGGTTTCAATTGAGCGGGTAAGTGGCGTCGAGACTGTGTGCCATGGACGTGAGGGGTTGGAGGATGACTTCTTTTATATGTATGCCTGCATGTTTATGAAGCTTCATGTGCAGAGAGACCGTGATCAGCAGGCTTGGGCTTATGAGAAGAAAAAATTGGAGGCAGAGGTGAAGAGGCTAAAGGCGAGTGTTGCAACGGTGGAGAAGAAGTTGAAGGCGAAACAGGTAGAATTTGACGAATACCATACTTCAAAGGATGCTACGGTGGAGGAGGCAGCGAGTGAGATTTATGGTCTCCAACAGGCGATTTATTCTAAACATGTTAATGGTTTCCAGAAGGCGTTGAGGCAGACAGATTTTTTATACAAGGAGGTATCTGTTACCGACTGTTGTTTCAACGTAAATCTGGACGTGTATGACAATCGCATGTTCGATATTTTAGAGATTAGTCGCTTGAAAGATGCGCAAGAGGCCGCGACAGTAGGGAATGAGGGAACGGTGGTGATGACTCCTCCAGCTAATGTTGATGGAGATATGTCGGAGAGGGAGGATGAGGGGGAAGAGGTGGAGGAAGCAGATGATCCGGAAGAAGTTACCGAGGGTGTGAATGACAATGGGGTTGAGTAGTAACTTACTTGGATGCTAGGGGCGAGGACGCCGAATTTTTTGTTTTACCTTTAGTTGTAATTTGGGGCGAGGACGCCGACCTTTGTTTTTCTGTTGACCTTAGTTAAATTTCTGTAATTGGGGCTAGGACACCGGCTTTTTGATTGTTAATAGGTTTTCGGGTGAGAACTGTGTATTCTGGTATTGTTGTAAAGACGGATATTTGACATTGGGTACTTAATGAGAATTTTCTTTCATTTCATTTGTTGTTATATTTAATTTGGTTTGGCCGTATTGTTGTTTATGTGCGACCTGTTTTACGGGTTCTTAACGCCTTACATGTTCTGAGGGGGACACGTGATAGAGGTCGTACCCCACCAAATTAAAACAGATTAAATGCAGTATACGAAATTTGAATCAAGTCGTCTCCCAACGACCAATATTTTCATTCAAAACTTCAATTCCCATATTCAAACACAACATCAACAAAGGGGGGTTTGGCAGATTTAGATTATAGAATTATGAAAATATATTTCAATAGTCTTGCAAAATTTAATTAAAACGAATTAAAACAGTATTGACTCCTTGAATTTGAATGCAATTTTACTCATCACAGGTCACATAATTAGGGTTTTTGTCTCACCCAATCCACTTGTTCAGACCCACTAAGTGAGGGTTAAAAACGTGTTTCAATATGCAATTAAGCAATGCATGCATCCATTCATCTACGACAGTTAACCCAATTCATTAAGCATGAACAAATTCAACATGAACAACCAACCCAATCTGTAATTAAGCATTAACAGAATAAAAGTAACCATTCACCACAAAATCAAGATAAAAATAGGCAAAACACGAATTCAAAACATAACCTCAAAGTTCAATTACATCTCCTTCAAGTAGTCAATACATTAAGTTAGAAAGCCATCAAATTCGAATTACAAAGCAAAGGTAAACAAAAATACATCACCATTATGGAGAAAACGGACTGCAATAGTTTGCAAATTATTCAAAAACGCTCCAAAATGTGTGGAAAACAAGTGAAAACGAAAACCCTAAAATGGGTCTCCTTCCAAAGCTTCAAAAACCTAAAATGGAGAGTGGCAAAAATGATGGATGTTGGAAAACGAAAAACTCAACCCCCTTTTACGTGGTCACATCACCTAAGATTCACATATTTACAAAATTGCCACTACTGGGTGCAGGATTACAAAAATGCCACTATTGGGCCTCAAATTTGGCTCATTCACTTAGATGACGTGGAAATGATGTGGCAATTAAAGATAAGTACTTGTAATCCTTGAATTTCATTAGTGGGGATAGATGCCTCGTTAAAACTTGTTTGGCCAAAACCCTCCTTAGGGAAAAAATGCCAAGTTAAGAAAGAGTACATTTTGGGATTACAATTGTTAGAGTACATAACTTAACTAAAGTAAAATTTCAAGTGCGAGATGTTCCAGGTGTTGGGAACGAGTTCTCCCGATAGTCGTTCCAGCTGGTAGGCGCCGTTGCCTTCTTCTTGTAGTACGCAGAATGGTCCCTCCCAGTTTGGTGAGAAATTGCCGTCATGTTTCCTAGCCTTACTTGTCATTTGCCAAACTCGGTCTCCCTTGTGTAAAGATTGGGGTTGAGCTTGGAGTTATCCTTTCTTGCTACGCGAAGTTTGGTCGTCATGTCCTAGATGTGTGCTCGTTCTCTTTTTTCGACGAGTAGGTCCAGGTTCGTGTTCATGCATTCTTCGTTGGAGATGTGTTCCTATTGCGTCTGTCTAATGGATGGTTCCCCAATTTTTACAGGTATCATTGCATTTGTGCCATAGACTAAGTTGTAGGGGGCTTCTTTGGTTAAGGATTGTGGGGTGCACCTGTATGCCCAAAGTATTTTTGTTACTTCTTCTAGCCATTTCCCCTTTGCATCGTCCAGTCTCTTCTTTAATTGCCCCAGTATGACCTTGTTTGCAGCTTCTGCTTGGTCATTGGTTTGTAGGTGTTCTATTGAGCTCGTGATATGCTAGATATGGAGGATGCGATAGAATTCTGCCAAACCTTTGTCAATGAATTGTCCCCCGTTATTCGTGATGATATTGTGTGGGATGCCATACCTACAAATGATTCCAAACAAAACGTTGTACTTGTTTGGCTGTGATGGTGGCAAGTGGTTCAGCTTCAATCCATTTAGATAAATAATCAACGACGACTAGGAGGAATTTCACTTGTCCCTTTCCTAGTGCGAAGGGTCCAACGATGTCCATTCCCCCATTTGGATAGCGGCCAAGGTGATGATATGTGATGAAGTTCCTCTTGGTGTAGGTGCGAGCAGGGGCCGTGTTTTTGACAAGGTTGGCATCTCTTAATGAAGATGGTGCAATCAGATGCATATGTACTTCCTGCAACATGGTTAGTGCAATCTGATTATATAACATCAAAATCAATAGGTACAACACCCAGAGAGTCAAACTCAGTAGATTCAAATTCAACATCATCCACATCATATTCAGCATCAAAATCAGAATCAAGAACATCAATGCATGCAAACTTAGATAACTCAGACACAGATGAATATTTTAATGCATGCAAAGAGTGGAAATCATAAATAAGTCCATCAAAAGCATGATCAATGATATCAACATGAAAAATAGAGTGATCCTCAAAAGGATGTTTCATGGCATCCAGAATATTAAATCGCACAACAGTATCATCAAACTCCATGGACAAAATACCTGCATGGACATCAATCTTGGTTCGTGCAGTTTTCAAAAATGGTCTGCCTAAAATGATTGGTGCAGAACCATGTGAAAATCCCTCTTCCATATCAAGAATGTAAAAATCAGCAAGGAAAATCAATTTACCAACACGAACCAAAACATTATCAACCAAACCTGCGGGGTGGGCAACACTTCTATTTGCCAACTGAATCACCACACCCGTAGGTTGCAAGGGTCCAAGAGAAAGAGATTTAAAAATAGACAGAGGCATTACATTTATTGTTACTTATGATGCAAGGTACACAAAATGTACATGGGTCCTTGCACTTCTCAAGAATCTGAGGAACAAATTTACCTATCAATGCTGACACATTTCTTCCCATGCTGATCTTCTCATTCCCCTTTAGCCTCCTCTTGTGCGTGCATAGCTCCTTTAAGAACTTGGCATATTTGGGAATCTGTTTGATGGCGTCCAAAAGAGGTATGCTCACCTCCACCTTCCTGAATGTTTCTAGGATCTCCCTGTCAACCTCTTCCATCTTCTTTCTTAGAATGGCTCTTGGAGAGAAAGGAAGAGGTATGGAAGGTGCAATAGAGTTAGAAGGCGTAGAAGTCACACCAGATGTGGAAGAACCAGCTGCATGAGCATCATGCTTTTTCTGAAGTGTGGCAGGATCGACTTCCTTTTGAGGTGTAGGCTCAGGAGTGGGAACTTCAATGTTCTTCCTAGATCTCAATGTAATGGCACTCACATTTCTCGAATTCTCCATTGTCTGTGATGGCAACTTGTTAGAGTTCTGAGCTTGTGCTTGGTTTAGCTGAGTGGCCATTTGCCCCATTTGATTTGTCAAAGTTTGGATTGAGGCTCTAGTCTCCTGCTGGAATTGCATATTCCGAAGTGTCATCATTCTAACAAACTCTTCTAATGAAGTAGAAGAAAAAGGTGCAGGTGGGGCAGTAGGAGCTGGTGTGGGTACAGGTGGAACAGGAGCAGCTTGTGCAAGTGCAGCTCTTTGTTGTGGAGGTGGCTGCACATTTTGAAATTGTTGGTTTTGCTGCTATTGGTTCCCCTGGTTTCCCCATCTCAAATTAGGGTGATTCCTCCATCCTGGATTGTATCTGTTTGTTGACAAATCATGGTTTTGTTGCTGGTGTTGGGGCCTATTGTTGCTGAAAATATTAGTTGCATAGGCCTGAGGAGTATCCATTGGTGTAGAAGAAGTAGCAGCCTATTGTTGCAATGCTGGGCAAGAGTCTATGAAATGGTCAACAGATTTACAAAGGCCACAAACTCTTGCAGCTGAAGCTCTCTGATTGGAAGCAAGTTGATTGACCAGTGTGGTAAGAGCATCAATCTTACTCTCCAACTTCTTGGTGTATTCGGCTACCCCTACATCATGAACTCCTCTAACAACTATGGCATCACTCCTTGTGTAAAATTGTTGAGAATTGGAAGCCATGTTCTCAATTAGTTGCCTAGCTGCAGCTAGGGTCATGTTACCAAGAGCACCACCACTTGCGGCATCAATCATGTTTCGATCCATGTGGTGCAGGCCTTCATAAAACTATTGCAGAAGGAGATGCTCAGGGATTTGATGGTGGAGGCAACTTGAACAAAGATTCTTGAACCTCTCCAACTCATAGAGGGTCTCCCCAGATTGTTGCTTGATGCCAAAAATTTCCTTCCTTATGGTTGTTGTCCTTGAAGCTTGGAAGAATTTGGCAAGGAATAATCTCTTTAGGTCATCCCAACTCATGATGGACCTAGGTGCAAGGTAGGACAACCAGTCTTTTGTATTGCCCTCCAAGGAATGAGGAAAGGCCTTCAAGTATACATGGTCCTCCTGGACATCTTCAGGCTTCATAGTGGAACACACAACATGAAACTGCTTCAAGTGTTTGCACGGGTCCTCACCAGCAAGGCTATAAAACTTTGGCAACAAGTGTATTAATGTAGTTTTTAACACATATGGAACTTCCTCCTCAAGGTATTGAATGCATAAACTGTCATAAGTGAAATCTGGTGCAGTGAGCTCAATCATGGTCTTTTCATAAGGTGGAGGAGGTTAAGCCATGTTATTAGTATCAAAATCAGAATGCTCACAATAAACAGTATGCTTAGAATGCAAAGAATGAGGAGTATCAAGAGTATGATGAGAATCAGAAGAGTCAGGAAAAGTCACTAAATATTCAGCATGCAAAGATAGATTCCTAAGATGCCTACGTACTATGTGGAATGTCCTATCAATCTCAGGGTCAATGGGACGTAATTCACTTGGGTTTCCCCTAGTCATGCACCAAAATACATTAATTCTAATGATATTGGCATAACACAGGGTATAAATACAAGTATACTCAAACGAACTCCAAAGGACTTGAAAATTGGTAGGATTGTCCTTTGAGTGCTCAAACAGTATCACAAAAAAAAATCAGCTCAAAACTCAAAGTGCAAGTATTTTTAAACTATTTTCAAAAGTGGAAAAAATGAAGAAAAATCACAAAAACATTGCTGAAATATAGAAAATGGTATTTTCTGGAGAATCTGAGTTTCAAAACTGGCAAAGCAGGTTTAAACGAGGTAGGAAATTAAATTCCACCCCAAATCCATATAAAATAATGTTGATTCTGATAACCAGAGCAAAAGTTATGATCTTCTGAAGTTTGACTAAAAATCAGTCCAAAATTTTTTGAATCTCTCAAATCAGACCATACCAACTTCTCCAAATATTTTTCCCATCAAGTTCAATGTCTTAGAAGTGGGGGGGAATTTCAAGTCAAAACAAGCACCGTAGCTACCAGAACAAAAATCCACAAGTTAAATGCCATAATCGGACACTATTCAACATTATTCACTCTACTAGAAATGACACTATTCATGCACCGCGATACTATTCACTCTACTACAACACAGACAAGGCGCACACTACACGAAACAAACTGGAATGGAAACAGGCACTGAACAAAACAATAACATCACAATGAACATATACCAACTCAACCACACTTGAACTACACACACCAAAACACCAACACACAAACACAAACACACTGAAAATTTTACTTTGAACAAAACGATTGGTCCCCGGCAACGGCGCCAAATTTGATAGAGGTTGTACGCCACCAAATTAAAACACTTAAAATGCAATGTGACAGTTGAACCAAGTCATCTCCCAACGACCAATGTTCTTGTTCAAAGCTCCAATTTCCAGATTCAAACACAAGGGGGGTTTGGCAGATTCAGTATGCTAAATAACAAATTAAATTAAATGAGGCAATGATAAAAAACGTATTGACATCCTTGATTCAAACATAATTTCACTTATCATAGGCCACCAAATTAACACCTCTGCCTTCTCTCAATCCACTAGATAATAATCCACTAAGCGAAAATTACAATCCAGCTTCATTATGCAATTAAGCAATGCACACATCCTTAAATTCGTGACAGCCATGCTACATACATTAAGCATGAACATAACTTAACCCAAACACATGCAATTACTATGTAAATTAAGCACAAACAGATTCATCACATGCATTTCCGAATTCAGAACAAAGAGACATGGCAGATTTCACAAAACAAGCACAACCTCAAAGCTTCATTGCATTTTTCATCAAGGAGTCAATACAAGAATTTAGCTAGACATGGAAAATGGAACAATCAAGCACTTCAAATATGAAATAGAACATCAAAAATCAAAAACCCTAACTTATGAATTCTTAAAACGTAAATCAAGAGCAAAAGAGAGATTTCAAAACTTCAATGGAATGAAAACGGTGTTGTGATATATAAATCCGTAAACCCCGTCAATGGGTGTTGTTCCAAGTCAATAAAATCCACAAAATGAGCTGCCCAAGCTAGAAAACGAATTCAAAACGTAAAACCCTCATTGGGAGCTGTCAAATGTGCATAAAAACTGTAAAAACTAGGCAAAAACGTGAAAGATTGCAAGGAGCACCTCTATGGACACCCACCAAAGCTTGGAGAACGAAAATGGAGGTTGGAGAAGTGTGGAGAAGTATGCAGCTGCCCTCATGCATCCAGACCTAATTTCGTGGTCACATCCAATCTGCCACTCATATTTATAAAGTTGCCATTATGGGCTGCAGAATTACAAGAATGCCACTACTGAGCCTCAAATGTTGGCCCATTCACTCAGATGACGTGGAAATTATGTGGCAATGATGTGGCAACTCTCTTCAACTGAATATTAATGTCCAAGCTCCAAAATTGCTTCATCCAAATACCTAAAAATAATTAAAAACAAAAATTAGGCCAAATAATGTGAAATTAACCAAAATTCGAAATAGTGGCTCAATAAAGCCCAACAGATGAAAACACTCTAAAGATGAACAATTAAGCACTAAACAATTGTCAAATGGATACACAAAGGCTAGTGGAATGGAGGAAAATAATGACTCATCAGCGAGTGTTGTCGGTATGAGTGTGCTGGTTGTGGCCAGTACGGATAGGTCTAGATAGATTGCCCTCCTTAGTACTTAGCTGATGAGTTTGGTAGTCTTGGGACTTTACAGACTATGTTCGTATTGGGAACTCCACCTAGCGTTATGGTGTGTGATCTGTAGCATGGCTTCCTGCATGTGCTCTATTGGTTGTGGTCGATAGGTGTGGCAGCAAGTCATCTTGAGATACTCACTAGAAGATGTAGAACACGGTTAACATAGTTGTGGCCATGTGGAAGCAAGGGATGAGTTTCCTTTGATGGATTTAGATATCAAACCATGGTTGTGTCCATGTGGGACCAAGGATGGAATTTTTTTGATATGAATAGATATCAAACATGGTTGTGGCCATGTATGATGAAGGGAGATAATTCTTTTGATGTGTTTTGATATATGTATATGATTTGTAGATATGTGTTATTATGTTAGCTCACCCTATTTGTTTGTGTTTGGCGATGATCGTGCACGCGGTACATGTGAGCAAAGGATATTGTAGGTGGATATGGTGAGGCTTAGGCTCGGAGCATGGGCTAGTTGGGGAGAATGTTATAAAATTTTTACTGGAGTTTTATTATGCCTTTGGACTAAGTTGTAAAAGTTATATTATGAGATTTGAACATTTTTATTTGAATTCTCTAAGTATGGAATGAATGGTATTTGATGATTGAAATAAAGTTTTTAATTTCCCGTGTTTTTGGGAAATGATGTTTTATTAAATGAGGTTAATTATATTTTCTTTATTATATTAATTAAATTCGTAATATTCGGTCGGGATGTTACAGTTCAAGGTGGAGTTTGTTTAGGATCGGTGGTGTAGCTAGTAGCTGCTTAAGTTGGTCAAAGTTGTTTTGACATGTTTTGTTCCATTCGAACATGGCGGACTTCTTTAGCAGCTTCACCATGGGTTTGGTTTTATCCGCTAGCTTTGGTAGGAAACGAGCAATGGTTGTTAACCTTCCAACTAACCTTTGCACTTCTTTGACATTGTTGGGGCTGCGCATGTCGATGATAGTTTGGCATTTTTCAAGGTTGGCTTTGATGCCTCGTCTGGTCAACATGAATCCTAGAAACTTGCCTCCATCGACTCTGAAGGTACACTTCTTTGGGTTAAGGCGTAAGTTGTATTTCGGTATGGCATTGAAGACATTAGTCAGGTCTAGGGCATGTTGGGTGGGATTAGGGGATTTGACTACAATGTCGTCAACATATACCTCAACACTCTTTCGGAGTAGCGGTTTTAATGAAGGCATGACCACCTCCTTAGAAGCTCCATCAAGAAGGATCACTAGAAGCATGTCTAGAGGGGAGTCTTCTATTCCATCACCTTTATCTTTGTTTTGCATTACTTTAGTTTGAATTCCCTAAG
>Ga0209589_1014228_pt1 | contig 10061 bp, 5 predicted proteins | sample CowpeawhiteBW_FD_187525 | JGI IMG/M metagenome (GOLD analysis project Ga0209589, IMG submission 187525) | Root nodule microbial communities of legume samples collected from California USA - Cow pea white BW (SPAdes) (version 2) | ecosystem: Host-associated > Plants > Roots > Nodule | place: USA...
GAATTCGGTCTCTTGGGACTCGAATTCTGAACTTGTTTTTTTTTTCATTTTTTTAAATAAATTAGAATTAATATTTTTTTAATTTTTTAATAAAATATATATGAGTTATTTTTTGTTTTCTTTTTGTACAAAATGTTACATTAAAGGTTAAATATATATTTTTTTTTTAAAAAGATCTAGTATTGTGAATTAGTTATTTTAGGTATTATTTTAAAGAATAAATTTTTTTTTCTTTTTGAATTTGTTGATTTAAAAATAGATTTTGTATTGTGTAGTAAGTTTTTTTATGTGCAATTTAAAAATATAAAAGTCAATTTAATTTAAATTTTTTTACTTTGTTGATTAATTTTCTTTTTATAATGGTGATTTTGGAAAAAAAATTATGAATTATAATAGAGGTAACTAAAGTAAAAACAATTAATGTATAATGTTTGAGATGGTGTTGTATTATTTTTTTTATGTTTATTAAATATTTAAAATTAAAAAATATGGTGGAAATACGAATTTACTTTTTATTTATATTTTTATACTTTGATTTCTTTATAAGATTTTTATTGATAAAATTTTTATTTTTTCACACAAATAAATAATGTAAAATTTATTTTTTAGAATTTATAGTAGGTATTACGTTTAAATATAAAGTTAGAATTTATATTTTTCAAATATCCTAATAAATAAAGGACTAAAAATTTGGTTGAAATTAATTATTTTTCTTGATTTCTTGTAACTTGAAATTTTGTTTTAGTAATATTTGTGTATTTTAATTGAAATTTATAAAGCATAATTCAATAGAAATTATGTTTATTTAATGAAAGACATTACAAGTACCATAATTGACATAAATAAATATAAAATCTATTTATAAGGCAAGTAGTTATTGGTCTTGCTATGGATTCAAATAAGGTTGACATGACCTGGTATCCCAAAAAAGTGAACACATCTTATCATAGTGTCAGGTTGCATGTGATACCATTAATGAATTCACTGTGTACGGCCATGTTTTGAAATATTTGTCAGCTTTTCAAGTGGTCAAATTATGTATCTTTATTCGCACACTATCCTAATAGCATTGACAAGTCTTGTCCAAATTGCAGGGTGAGAATAAATTTCTGAATTAAATATCAGCCTTGGCACATCCCAATAAAGTTGACAATTCTTGTCATAATTAGAAGGTGCAAGTGAGGCCATTTATTTCAAATATGCGCCAGCTTTTACAGTGGTCAAATTAAATTTCTTAATTGGCACGTTATCCTAATTAAAGTATTTGTCATCTTTTACAATAGTGATATAATAAATCAGCTTTGGCACCTCCTAATAAAGTTGACAAGTCTTGTCATAATTACAAGGTGCAAGTGAGGCCATTTATTTCAAAGATGCGGCAACTTTTACAGTGGTAAGAGTAAATTTCTGAATTGACACGTTATCCCAATTGAAGTATCTATTGCCTTTTAGAAGAGTAATATAATAAATTAGCTTTGGCACCTCCCAATAAAGTTGATAAGTATTGTCATAATTAGAAGGTGCAACTGAGGCCCTTTATTTCAAAGATGTGCCAGCTTTTACAGTGGTGAGAGTAAATATCTTTCTTGGCACGCTATCCAGGTGAAGATAATCAGTTCTATTTAAGGTTGTGGTTCCTTAGTTTGAAAGTTGTGGAGTGCTCTAGTATAACAAGTAAAAATGGTTTTATTTGAGGAGTTGAATGCATATAATTCCTTTAATGTTGCTATTGATTTTGAAGATGGAAGGTTCTCCTTAAGTAGACTTCCAAATAAGGTTACTCTTAACCATATGCGCATCATCATAAGCTATATGTGATACCATTTCCCTCTTGAATTTGTTGTGGAAGGCCTCGATGACTTCCTTTTTGTAAGGAATGACGAAGATCTTCAACATGCCATTCAATGGCACTCAATGATGGTCCCTACAGCGATAATATCTTTTTATGTTAACTTCATGAAAGTTGAGAAGTGTGACAACTTTGTACCTATTTAGTTTTTTTTTTGTATGTTTTAACATTGTTCTTTAAGATCATTGAACTTATTGAGTTTATCTAAAGAAATTGTTGTTCGCTATTTAGCAATGAAGCATTTGGAATGATTAAGTTTTTTCATTGCTGATCTTCGAAATTTTGTTAAACACGGTAAACTCTTACAAACACATAAACACGACCTATTTCATATGTAATAAAATATTAAACTACATCTTTGTCCTTTTAATCACCGTAGTGGTGTCTAATTCCACACCGTGGTCAACGCCTATTTCTGGTGGGGTTCCTCTTACGCACTTCAGGTATAGGTTCTTCTACGTATGAAGGTTGTAGTTCGTGTTCCTCCTCAGGTTGATGATCATCATGTGCAGTAGATGATGGTGCTTATGTATATGGATTGTGGACGTAGTAAACTGAGTCTTGTTGAGGTTGATCCAATCCTTCTAAGAAATTTGGACTTTGGGGATATGTACGCAACCAGGGTTGTGCAGAAGGTGGTGTTTCATCATAAGTTGCAAACATACTTTGTATGCCTAGTTCCGAGTTTGAAGAAATTGAATTCCTTGTTCCCTCCATACCTGGTGGTGGAGGTGGAGTGTTGAAGTCATGCCTAGTTTGTCGTGGTGGAGGGACATTTGCTGATGTCGATGCACGATGCATTCTAGGATCATTTAACATTTGTGGAACTGACAAATACAAAAATGAGTTTGAAATGTATCATGACATGTACTCCATTGTGTGTTGAAGTGGCCCAAGCATCGGTAATCCATTCAACGTTAGGTCATGCCGGTTATTCCAAACCTCTATCCATTGCACATGTCTAGTAACCCAATTCTCATCTTGTCTCCCCCTCATGTCTAATTTATGTAGATGATCAAGGTTGTTGGGTTCTTCAGGGATCTCTTGTAATAGCCAAAATTTTAACTTCACCCTATCTGACTGGTGCCACTCCACAATGGCAAAACAAATTAAAGTTGTGCATGACGTCCATATTGCTTGGTCCCGATATGCTTCAACATCAATAATAGAGCCCAAACCCTCATAAGGAACCCAAATAAACTACAACAATAATTGAAAATGTTAGTCATTCATTTAGAACAATTTTACACGCAAAACCACAGGCACCTAGGCTCAAGAATAATATCCCAACATGTAAGACAAATGGTGGAGTCAGACTCATCCACATCAATTGCAACAATAATTTCTTCCATTCAGACCTCTATGGGATATAACACAACCTACAGAAAGGCATGGTTGGCGACACAGCAGGCAATTGAAGATGTGTAAGAAAATTGGGAACAGTCTTACAACCGATTGTCGTGCCTACTACAAGCCATGCAAACTTATTTGTCTGAGTTTGCATACAAGTTGAAAACTAGTCCAATTACAAATGGGGAGGAGGTCCTAGAAAACCAACAACACTTTCGAAGAGTGTTCTGGACATTCAAACCATGCATTGATGGCTTCCCATTTTGCAAACCAATAGTGCAAGTGGATGAAACCTTCCTTTACGGAAGGTATAGGGGCACCCTTCTAGTAGTTGTTGCACAAGATAAGAGAAATAACATTTTCCCCATTACATTTGCTATAATAAAGGGTGAAATTGTCGAAGTTTGGTTTTTTTCCTTAAAAACCTAAGGACACACGTTACGCCTCAACAAAATTTATGCTTAATTTCAGACCGTCACAATTCAATCAGTGCAACATTCAACAGACCCAGTAGTGACTGGACTAAAGGGAACTGCGTGCAAGTGTTTTGTATTCGACACATTGCACAAAATTTTACAAAAAGATTCAAAAATACAACTCTGAAAAAGGACCTCATCAACATGGGTAAGTTATTACATGTAAATTTGTCTTTTTCATTTTTTTGGCTGTTAATTTTTCACACCCATTATTAGAAAATAAATTCTTCTTATAATTATATTTGTAGCGTACGCATTGACGGAGTCACGCTATAACTACTACTACAACATCATTAGAGAAGACAACCCAGAAGCAGCAGCTTGGGTAGACCAAATTCCAAGGGAGCAGTGGTGTCTTGCATATGATCAAGGAAGAAGGTGGGGTCACGTAACAACGAATCTGGCTGAAGTAATAAATTTTGTCTTAAAGAAGACAAGGAATTTGCCAATTTCATCCATAGTATTGGCTACATACACCAGGTGTAATACATACTTCACAAAAAGAGGTAGGCAAATAAATGCAATGGTTAGTGCTGGTCATGTGTACTCTAAATATGCGACCAACTTCCTACAAGACGCAGACTCCAAGTCAAACACGCACCACGTCGTTGAATTTGATAGAAATATCACAAGATTCAGAGTGGAAGAGATGGTCAATCCCAGAGAAGTACGTCCTGCAAGAAAATTTGTAGTCAGATTAGATGAAAGGTGGTGCGATTGTGGAAAGTTTAAAAAAATACATCTACCATGTTCACATGTTATTGTAGCTTGCAAGCATGCACATCACGACTTCAGCATCTACATAAGTCCCCATTATAGGCTGGATGTCATCATGAAAGTATATGACAATTTATTTGGCGAGTTAAGACATGAAGAATATTGGCCACCATACCAAGGGCACATGTTTTGTAACATCCCATCTCGGGTCTTACAGGTTTGGCCTCATCCTGCCACAAAAAGGAACGAGAGGGGTCGTCCTAAATCAAGTAGAATTAGGACTGAGATGAACATTAAGGAAGGAAGACAATCAAAAAAGTGTTCCTATTATAAAACTGAAGGATACGCAAGAAATCATTGTCCTAATAACCCTACACTTAGATGATCCACATCAAATCACTTAGTTTATGTTGTACTTTTAATTGTATTCAATAATTTTGTACTTGATTCAATTCAATGGTACATCTTTTTTTATTATCTATTATTATTACTTATTTTACATAAACCAAAAACAAATAACAAAATTATTTAAAATACAATAATGAAATGCTTTTAAATTATTTTAGTTATTTCCATCATTTTTAAAGTATTTTTTACAAAATTTCAAAGTTTATAATATACATTTTTTAAAATTATAAAAAATTAAAAGATAATTTTAATTTCAATATTTATAAGCATCTATTAAAAATAATTAATATTACACAAATTATAAAAAAAATTAAATTAAATTGACTATTATATTTTCAAATTGCACATAAAATAACTTACTACATAGAACAAAATCTATTTTTAAATCAACAAATTCAAAAAGAAAAAAATATTATTTATTATTTTTTCTTTCAAATAATACCTAAAATAACTAAAAACACAATACTAGATCTATTTTTTTTAAATATATATTTAACCTTTAATGTAACATTTTTTACAAAAAGAAAATAAAAAATAAATCTTATATCTATTTTATTAAAAAATTTAAAAAACATTAATTCTAATTTATTTAAAAAAAGACGGAAAAAAAAAATAAAAAACCAAGTTCAGAATTCGGGTCCCTGGGAAACGAATTCTAACTTGAAATAGAAAAAATAAAATAAAACATCGCAGGATGGAATTCGGCTCGCAGAGAACCTAATTCCCAACTAAAATAAAAATTGTGCTATTCATGTAAATTTAAAGTAGAGTATATTATTTAAGTAAAAAAAGTAGTGAACGGTGCTTTTTGAAAAAAAAAAAATCTAGTGTGAACATTTATATTCAAGATAAACATATAACCTTGTAAGTGAATTAAAGAATGGCTTAATATAGAGAAAATGGTGGATAGAAAATAAGAAGATGAGATAGAAATAGAATTATAAGATAATTGAAGAACAAGATGAAAAAAACTTCATTTTCATGATAATTTCTATGTAGAATTGTTATTTGTATCCAAAATTATTTGCAAAAGGTGATTATGGTTCTTTATAAGCTTTTCCTAGCAAACAAATTTGTTAACCTAAATTTAATCTAAGTTCACCTCTAATAACATGTAAATGTGACTTCTAAAACATAGTAAGAGTAGGTTGACAATTGAAAGCAAAAAATGGAGAGATTTGAAAATTCAAAATTCAAAAAGAAATTCAATGGTATCTTTAGAAGTTGGCGAAAATATGCAGTTGCATTCCATACTTGCACATGCTTTTTATGGCTCTTTTAAACATGTTTTCCTTGCATTGTTGACCTTTCTTCGACCGAAAATTTAACCTCTTCATTGAGGTTCAATTTGGGTCTCGCATGATACTTTTTTCTTCCTTTATTCTTGCACTCCTTGAATTGAATTCATCAAGTGTGAAGGAAGGAAAAAGATAATGTCAAATTAGGATTTTCGAACTTTTGATAATTTTTTAATAAAGAGTAAAATGGAAATATAACTTACGCGGGGTGCAAGAAGAAAGAGTACAGGAAGAACTCCCTTACTATAAAGGATTGTTTAGATTTGAGTCCATTGGGAGTTGTAATATGAATTAAATGGGAGCTTCTCCTCCAAACAATTTTCCTGTATCTCACAAAAATTTTAGATTTTCACTTTACCTCTAAGTTAAAAGTAACTATACTTTTACTGTCTCTAACTAATACATTCCCAAGTTTTTTAACAACAAATGTGAATATCCGGTATTATGTATTCTTTTTTCATCTAAAAATATTAACATCTGATGTTTGATCTCGTTAAATTTATTTTTTTTCATTACAAATCCGCTTATTAAGGATGTCGACATTTATAATAAAAAAAAATAAAAATTATATATATATATAAGACACTGGATGTCGTTACGCCCAATGTCAAACATTACTAAACAACGTTTCTTTTTTTGATTTGTGATAGGAAATTATTGGAAGTTATTGCTTCCTGCATACCCAGAATTCCTAAAAGCACTCCCATACTAAAAAAAAGAATACTAAAACATTCTTCCTCACTAAATCATATAATTGTTGTTATCATCGTTATCACTTTCATCATTGTTGCAACTGCAGATTAAGAAGAAAAGAGAAAAAACGCTATAAAGAAAGAAATAGAAGAGAGAATGCAGAAAAGCTCATTCCGGAAAGATTTTTCAAAATGCAGAAAAACTTGTTTTAAACTGTATTATATATGTTCAAAAAGCTTGTTTTGAAAAGTCTATAAAGCTTGTTTCAGAGTACATTTCATACGTTCAAGAAATCCTATTCTAAAATTTAATCTTATTTCAAAGATTTTTAGAAAACTTATTCCAGAAGGTATCCAGAAATATAATTTGAAAATAAAATAAAAAATTTTGGGAGCTGCGCAAAGAAATAATTGGGGTGCAGAAAGCAAAAGCCACAACAGAATTGAATGGGAGCCACAACGTAATGAGCTCTTTTGTTTCCTTCACCTCATTGCTTTCTGCATACTTTCTTTTATCAGATATTAAAAAAAGTCTAAATTATCTATTATTCAATTTTTAAATTATGCAATTTATAAATATATTTTAATTTGTACAGTTTAACATAATTTTTGAAATTTAATAATATCGTTTAAATTGGATAATTCATAATTCTATTAGAGATGGTATAATTTAAAATACACTTTTTAAATCTATAAATATATTTTAAATTTATGAATTACATAATTTTATTAAAATTTATTTGAAACTATACAATACAAATTATTTTAATTAAACAGTTTAGAATGCATTCTTAAATTACATAAACTAAAAACATATTTTTGATTATATAATTAAAAATATATTTGTAAATGTAAAAATATATTTTAAATTATAGAATTTGAGATATTGATATATAATTCTAGATTGGACGGTATTCCATTAAACCCAATAATCTCACTCTCTTTCCATTGGTCAAGTTACTTTTTGAAGACAAAATTGTTCCAAATTATAAAGGGGACAATACCTCAGATTGAGTAATCGACCTAGCGATGTTATTTCGTTATTGGTGCTTGTGCGAAATGATAACAATTTCCTTACCCTTTTCCCTTATTCCTCTACTGGAGTTGTGAAGGTATTCAAAGAAATTGTCTTATGATCGGGTAATTTCTTTCTGCACCCATGTTTTCTTTTTGTACCTCAATATAGATAGATAATTTGGTGAAATGACCATTTTATTCTTAATAAAATATTTTGAAACACGTTATAAACTGCATAATCTGAAATACATTTTAAAAATGTATACATTTTAAATGGTATAATTCAAAATATATCTTCAAATCCAAAATCACATATCTAAATTACACAATCCCAAATATATTTGAATCAATGGTACATTCTGGATGGTGTAATTTATCTATTTAAATTCATTCAATTGTGTTTCTTCGTTCTGTTTTCATTCATTTATTGCGACCTTCAAACCCCAGATCTCTCATAAGAGATTGAGCCAAATGACACGATGTTTACAACTATATCAGCGGCTTGTAGTCATTCGGGAACGGTTGGAAAATGGTCTAGGTTATTTAATTTGACTTATGAGGAGTTGAATTTTGTTCCTTCCATGAAGCACTATGCATGTATGGTTGACATGTTGGCATGCACTGTGAACCTTGAAGATGCGTCTCATCTTATTGAGAAAATGTCTGTTAAACCTAGTGTTAGTGTGTTCAGAGCTTTTCTCCATGGTTGTTGGCTTCATTATGGGTTTGAGATGGGGGGAAGTGGTTATTACGAGAATATTGGAGTTGTACCCTCGTGAAGCTTCTTACTACGTCCTTGTGTGAAACCTGTATGCTTCAAATGGGAGATGGGTGTTGTTGGGGGTATTTCTCTATGAAGCCCGGACACGTCTAATCAATTGTGCGTCTCGTGTCTGACATGTATCGGACACTGACATTCATACCACATGTATTAATGAAATATTCAATTTAAAAGATATTTTTTGTCTTTAACATGATTTTGACATAACTCCAACACAATATTAATAACCACAAATTTAATGATTTTTCAAAAAAATCTATAAATTTGTAAATTTATCACATAAGTTTCTATTATGATTATAAAAATAAGGAAAAAGTATTATATGATCATTACTTTTCACTTTTTTGGATATTAGATTGATAAATTAGAGTTATTTTTGTGTTAGTTGACAATTTGTTAGTTAAAAGTTTGAAACTAATATGCATATGCATATCGTGTCATGTGTCCTATGTTTTTCAATTTAGCCGTATCTCTGTATCCGTGTCTGTGTCCGTGTCCGTATCCGGGCTTCATAAGTATTTCCTCTCCTCTTAGTATTGTGGTGAAGGACTCAAAGTTGTTGTGCAAAGGACTCAGAGTTTCCAAATTCTTTACGTGATGAAATTATGAGTGTTATTTTTTCTATTGAACATTTGGTTGTAGACATGATTGGTTGGAAAGTGATTATGTACTCTTATGTAAGTTTTGTGATGTTTCTCAAATTGTTCTTTACTCTCTTAGAGGGAGATGAAGAGATATGTAAAAAAATTGTAATTTAAGTGTTCTCATATATTTAGGAAGAGAAATCAAAATATAGATAAGTTGGCTTCTTTAGGATTAAAAGATAAAATTGTAAATAGTATGATACTATATCATAGGATTGCTTTGAGTTTGAGTTATAAAGGCTTTGGATTTAGAAAATAAAATTTAGGCTTAAATAGTACTTTAGTCCTAGTTTTCATTCGGTTTTTTCAATGTGGTCCTACTGTTGATTTTTTTTTTCAATTTGGTCTTAATATTGGTAAATTTTTTTCAATTTGGCCCAATTCGCTAATACCGTTAAAATAGTTAACGGATGTGAACAGTAACCGCTACGTGTCATTTTGTGATATTTTTTGATATCTTTTTAATTTTTTTTAATTTTTTTAATTTTTTAAAAAATGTACACGTGTCAAGCCCATATCATGCCACGTGTCATTTTTGTGAATTTTAATTTTTTTAATTTTTTTAATTTTTTAATTTTTTTAATTTTTTTGAATTTTTTTTGATTTTTTTTTTAAATTTAATTTTTTTAATTTAAAAAAATCCACGTGTCAAGCTAATATCATGCCACGTGTCAGAGTCAGTTTTTTATATTCAATTTGGTCTTAATATTTGTTAATTGTTTTCAATTTGGTCCTATTTTTTTTTTAAATTTAACATTTTTGTTCCTCTCCAAATTGAGACAAAATTTAATTTGTATATATTAAAATGCATATTTTTGTTAAATATTTT
>Ga0209589_1014229_pt1 | contig 10061 bp, 10 predicted proteins | sample CowpeawhiteBW_FD_187525 | JGI IMG/M metagenome (GOLD analysis project Ga0209589, IMG submission 187525) | Root nodule microbial communities of legume samples collected from California USA - Cow pea white BW (SPAdes) (version 2) | ecosystem: Host-associated > Plants > Roots > Nodule | place: USA...
TTAAAGGTACCGTCTTAAGGATGGGCGTTGTAGGGTGCTAACACCTTCCCTACGCGTAATTAACTCCCGTACCCCCAATCTCTGTTTTCGTAGACCTTGCTCTTTTTTATGGTTTTCCATAGTTTCCTATAATAACTATGGTGGCGACTCCAAACTCTCTGTTTTTTACAAATTTTATTTTTTGGTTCGTCATCCCGTCGCGATTTCGGTTGTGACAGATGGCGACTCCACTAGGGACTTTAGAGAGTTAGGCCATTTAATTAAATATAAAATTGATGTGGTTGTTTCATTTTTTTTTCTCTCTTTTCTTTTTCATTCTTTTTTTTCGTCCTATATTCTTGTTTGTTTTATTTTATTTTATTTCATTTCTCATTATTTATTATTATTGTGTATATTTTTGTTAATTTTGGATGATTTTTTATTATTTATTTATTGTTCATATTACTTTATTCTTATGCTTGAATTTTGAATCCTAGGATAGATGACTTTATTATATATATATATTTGTTTGTTTTATTTTCTGTTTGTCTGCAGGAAGGGGTTTGGGTATGCATTATCCTCCCTTCACACACACACTATGTACATGACATGAGTGGGGCTCTATATCCGGGCCTGAGTAACTTTAGAAGTAGAGGGGATTATGTAGCAGTGTCACAGTGGATGTACTTCCCAAGTGGTCATTGTGAGAACCCCAGCTAGAGTTTGTTTGCTTCATTGGTACTCCCACCTCTTGTTGTTTACCAACTGTCGTGGGAAATGCCATGAAGTGGGCCATAGCTCTAGTGACCTTGATATTTAGGTATTAGGAAACCATCCTGATAAGCGCATGTATTTTACCTTAGATCCATTAGGCACCAAACCCAATGGATAAGGCATAAAGGGAGATTGTTTTTTCCTCGTTTCATTTTATTTATTATTATTAGTATCTTTTTTTTAATTATTTATTTATTATTATTTTTTTGGGTTTTTCTTTCTTTCCTTTTGATTTTTGATTTAGTAATAAAATAGTGCATGAAATATTATTGCATCCATATATTTATGTTTTCCCATGTCATCTCATCATGTTTATTTACTTTTAGGTCCAAAATTATAAAGTTGTGTTTAATGTTAAAAAGAAAAGGAAAATTAACATGGAATCTGGAGTCGGGGGGCAATTAGATTTTGTTTCTTTGAAGAAAAAGTTATCCATTAAAGTTGCAGAGGGTAATTTGAGTAATTTGAGAGAGTTAGTTGGAAGAATGAAGACCATATCAAGGAATACGTTCAAGAGGAAATATGGGAACTTATTAGGTTTGTTGAAAGTGGAAGTTCAAGTTGCAGCACTCACAGCTTTGGCCCAATACTACGATCCACCGTTAAGATGTTTCACCTTCCAAGATTTTCAGTTGGTACCCACAGTAGAAGAATTTGAGCATATTTTGGGTTTGTCAATGAAGGGCAAGGTCCCCTATAGATACTCAGACCAACATATCTCAACTGTCACGTTAGCAGGGATCTTGAAAGTGCATCCTGCTGAGCTAGAAGGTAAAATGATTACCAGGGGCAATTCGAGAGGCATCTCTCAAGGGTATTTGGAGTGGCATTTGCGGCAATTGGCTGAAGAAGGTTTTGGAGAAACATTCATGGATGTGTTAGCTCTCACACTCTACGGAGCCATGCTTTTCCCTAACATGGAGAATATCGTTGACCACACCGCCATTAATGTGTTTGTGGCTTACAAAAATCATTCAGAAAGCCCAGTTAATGCAGTTTTGGCTGATATGTACGAAAGTCTCAACCTTTGCCATGAGTTCAAGAAGAAGAAGATGTTATGTTGTTTACCTGTGTTGTACGTGTGGTTCATCTCAAGAATTAATAAGGGCATTTCAAATGCTGAAGGTCCAGTTGAAGAAGTTTTATTGAACAAGCCAGAAATTAAAGGGGCAAAGGATTGGGCCCAATTTTTTGCAAGCTTGAATGGGGGAAAGATCAGATGGTGCCTTCCTTGGCAATCTAGGTCACGCATCATTTCATGTGGAAATTTTCCTAATGTACCTCTCATAGGCACAAGGAGCTGCATAAATTATAATCCTATGTTAGCTCAACGACAATATGGGTATCCCATTCGGGGCACTCCAAGTCCAGGAGCTTTGCAGCCCATATGGACTCATTATGAGGAAGGATTTTCCCTTGATTTAATTCGACAAATTAAGTGTGCTTGGGAGGAGGTTATGCGTGTGGAGGAAGATCCAAGGTCTTGGATAATTAAGGACAAGATGTCTTACAGTCGATGGATTATGGAGAGAGTTAAAGTGATAAAGCTACCCTTCAAGTCAGACTTCTCTCCTTCAGAACAACCACAACCAGCAGAATCTGAGGAAGTGACAATCCTGAAAGGAGAAATAGAGGTAGTAAAGATGAAAAATGACGAGTTAAGTAATGATCTCCAAAGGCTCCAACAAGAATGTACAGGCCTTAGGCGTGATAATGAAGAAAGGACAAGGATGTACCAAGAGCTATTTAGGACGCTAAGGGAAGAGAGGAATCATTGCTTCAGAGTTAAACAAGATCTTGCTGCAGCCAACGTCGAGTTAACATTAAGGGCTCAAGAAAGAGATGCAACAGCTTCATCTGAGTACTACAGGAATCAAATGTATGAGGAGGTTAAGAGAGATAAGAAGGAAGCATTAAAAAGATTGCACGAGGCCCATATTAAGATCAATAATATAGAGCAACAGATGAAGGAGATAATGATGACCTATGATATGAAGATGAATGAGGAACGTCAGCATCAAGCAGAATCCGAGAAAAGATATCAAGAAATGATTGCCCAGATGAATGACTAAACATTGGGGCAGGAAGGGAATATAAGACATTGGAAGGAAAGTTTTTCACAATTGGCGGCCTTGGCCAATGGAGCCATTGAAGACATTCCACGATTACTATCTGAAGCAGAGTCTGCACTGCCGATCTTTAATCCTCCGAAGAAGATTGAGACCTTTTTGGACCACTGCAAGAAATTAATAGAAGAGATGAGGAGCATGATATCTAGGGCTAGAGATTAAGATTTTCTTTCTTTTGCATTTCATTTATGAGCATTTTAGAGGGCGGGATTTGTATTGACTCTTTTCCATGTTAATTTACTTACAGCTTTATAATTTTGTTTAATAAATTAAACGTTTTGCATTGTTTTTCCTTCCTTTTCTTTTTCTTATTATTTCTTTTTCTTAAATAATAATAGAGCAAAAATAATAAAAAACAAATACGGTAAAACCAAGGCATCCCTACAGGACGCGGGCAAATAGAGAGAATATGGAAGATTGGGAAACAGCACAAGAGGTAGTGAAAGCAGATATCAGTCAACTAAAGGACTAAGTTGGTCAAATATTGGAGGCCTTGAAGTCCCTAAAGGCATCAGGAGAAGCTTCATCGGCAAAGGGTGAGGAAAGCACTCATGGCGGTCCTGTTACTTTCCCAGCATACAGATTGCCATCTGGTTACACCCCACCTGTTGGAGAATATTCAGAGACTGAGCATGCATCCTTCTCATTCCCAATCAATACTCAAGAGAATGAAGCAACTACCTTCATGGGGCCCCGAGAGACTGTAATGCCCAAGCCTTTAAGCACCTATATCGGTGTTAACTCTTTGGACAAGATTAAATCACGCTCTACTATGCAGGTCGTATCCGCTGAGGTTGAGGGAACCAAAACTAAATTAGAAATTTTGGAAGAACGACTACGAGCTATTGAGGGAGGTGGAAACTATGGGTTTGGCGATGTTGCAGGTTTAAGCTTAGTTCGTGATGTAACAATACCTCACAAGTTTAAGGTTCCGTAGTTCGAAAAGTACAAGGGTACCACATGTCCTAGAAGCCATCTAACCATGTATTGTCGAAAGATGGCTGCCTATGCTTACGATGACAAATTGTTGATCCACTTCTTCCAAGACAGCTTGGCTGGGGTAGCGTTGAGTTGGTACACCCACTTGGAGGCGTCTCGCATTCGCTCTTGGATGGATTTGGTAGATGCTTTTCTGAAACAGTACAAGTATAACATGGATATTGTGCTAGATCGTTTGCAATTGCAGAACATGGCCAAAAGGTATACATAATCATTTAAAGAGTATGCCCAACGGTGGAGGGAGCTTGCGGCTCAAGTGGAGCCTCCTCTTCATGATAAGGAAATGGTGGCAATGTTTGTGAGCACGTTACAACCACCATTCTATGAACACATGGTAGGGAATGTATCTTCAGTTTTCGCCGATATTATCATCATAGGTGAAAGGATAGAGATCGGGTTGAAGAATGGAAAGATTGCATATAGCCCGCTCGCGGCTACAACTCCTAAAAAGCCCGGTTTCAATCCAAGGAAGAAAAAAGAAGTAGAAGTGCACGCAGCATCCACAGTACCAAGGTGGGAAAACCAAGCCCACACTCAAAATTATCAACGACAGGTGAATCGGCATCCTTATGTGACTCATACAACAGCTACCCACCAACCACAATCTCCGCAACAAGGATTCAATCAGCCGCTACACGCTTCAAATAACACTTGGAAAACTAAGGCTAGCACAAATCTCAACCAGCCTTTAGGGCAAATCGCTAGTCCCAGAAGGAATCAAGAAAGGAATTTTGTTCATTTCACTCCTATTCCTATGACTTACACAGAGTTGTTGCCAGATCTACTCCGTAATGCTTTAGTAGCCATTTGCCCGATGAAACCTTTGCAACCGCCATATCCTAAAAATTTTGATATAAATGCCAAATGTGATTATCACGGAGGAGCCATTGGACACTCTACCGAGAGATGCTTGTCTTTCAAACATAAAGTGCAAGCTCTAATAGACTCAGGGTGGTTAAAATTTCAAGAGGATAAACCCAACATCGATGCTAATCCCCTCGCTGGGCATGGTAATGCTTCGATAAATGCTATTGACCTCAATGGACCCAAGTCGGTAAAGAATGTGAGCGAAATTCAGAGTTCACGAAGGGATATTTTTGAGGCGCTGCTAACAACAGGACTGTTGGAAGGAGAATATAACTTGAATGAGGCATGTGGGTTCCATCCAGGTGCTAAACACTCCATTGAGTCGTGCAACAGGTTTGAGAACTTTTTGCAAGATTTGATCAATAAGAATTTCGTACAAGTATGGCGTGGGAGTAAGGAGGAAGAAGTTTTTGCACAAACCAACAAGGAATCTGTCATGTCGCCACCAAAGCCATTGATAGTTCGTTTCGCTAGATCCACTCTTGCACCAACATCTCTGAAAGGACAATCTGTTGTCATCCTATCACCTTCACCCTTCCCATACAAAAGTGAGAAGGCGATCCCTTGGAAGTACGGTATACATGTGCTAGGAGAGGGACAACAAACAAAGAATCAATCAACTGATGGGGAGCCAGTTGTAGAGAATATATCAGGCACAGGAGGAATGACAAGAAGTGGTCGTATCTTCACACCACCCTTTTTAAGGAAGGACGTAGTTGGCAATGAGGGAATAACAACAGGAGAAGCTAAAGAACTTTTGAAAGAAAAGGACGTGCAAACACAAGAAGGACCTAAAAAAGAGGAAAAGCAAGAAATATCTGATGTAGAGGCTTGTGAGTTTTAAAAGTTCATACAACAGAGTGAGTACAAAGTAGTAGAACAATTGAAACGCATGCCTGCTCGGATTTCCCTTTCGGAGTTACTTATGCATTCAATCTCCCATAGAAAGATGTTAATGAAGATACTCAGCAAAGCTCATGTGGATCAGAATATTTCCCTAGACAAGTTTGAGGGAATTGTTGGCAATATCACTGCTAATAATTACCTCACCTTTACTGATGATGAGATACCTGCTGAAGATAGAGGACACAATAAGGCGTTGCATGTATCGGTGAAATGTTTGGACCATGTCATGGCAAGAGTTTTAATTGATAATGGTTCCTCATTAAATGTGATGCCAAGATCGACGATAGAAAAATTGCCATGTAATGGTATGCACATGAAGCCGAGTGCCATGATTGTAAGGGCCTTCGATGGAAGCAGGAGGGAAGTAATGGGAGAAATAGAGTTGCCAGTTCAGATCGGTCCTTGTATCTTTCAAATAATATTTCAAGTCACGGATATTATTCTAGCTTACAGTTGCTTGTTGGGTCGCCCTTGGATCCACTCTGCAGGAGTGGTGCCTTCAACGTTACACTAGAAACTGAAATACATAATGGGTGATAAATTGGTAATAGTGTCAGGTGAGGAGGACCTCCTTGTGAGTGGGCCCTCATCATCTCGTTACATTGAAGCAGCAGAGGAAGCCTTTGAGACAGCTTTCCAATCACTGGAAATTGTGGGGAATGCATATGTTGAACCATTTTCGATGATCCCACACATGTCTTGTGCTTCCCTCATGATGGCCAAGGTTATGCTGAAAGAGGGTTACCAATATGGAAAAAGGCTTGGTAAAAATAACCAAGGGCTAACTTTCCCCTTAGAGGTCTTTGAAAACAAGGGTAGATATGGTTTGGGGTACAAGCCTACTAAAGAAGACAAGAGGAGGCTGTTAGAAGAGAAGAAGGAGCGAATTTTGGCTCGCATAGAAGGTCGAGAACGAAAGATAGGGAAGATTCAAATTTGTGACATCAAGAAAAGCTTCCACAGTGCTGGATGGGTTAACACTTGTCAGATATCAGCTATCGAGGGAGGAAGTGGATCTGAAAGTTGGAACTTCGTGCAATCTTGCCCTCTAGACGTGCAACTGAACAATTGGGAGATAACAAATTTACCAGTGATGTTTAATTTGGAAAAAATGTTATAGTTTTAGTTTTTTGCTTTACTTGCGGTTTTAGGATTTAAGACTTTTTGAGATGCCCATTTTTAATCTTTAAATCTTTATGCTCAATGTGACAATAAAATCATTTATAATTGGCGTTTTTTGTTTGTTTCATTTTATTTATCCATTTTATAAACTCAAAAATACAGATATGATGATGGATGTTTTGAAAATGTTAATGTCGATTTCCCTAATTTTGAGCACCTCGTTGATAATATGGAAGGTGATTATGAGGATGAATGGGAACCTTCCCCTGAAATGTTGAGATTAGTGGAACAAGAAGCTAAAGAGATAAAACCCCATCAAGAGAATGTTGAAGTACTCAATTTGGGAGATGTAGGAGAGATAAAAGAGGTGAAAATTGGCACTAGCGTAAGGAAAGAAATACGAGAACAATTGTGTGCTCTACTAAAGGAGTTCAAGGACTTTTTGCTTGGTCATATAATGACATGCCAGGACTGGATACTAACATAGTGCAGCATAAACTCCCTCTCAGGCAAGAGTGTCCTTCCGTCTTGCAAAAGTTAAGGAGGATGAAACCAGAAATGTCCTTGAAAATTAAGGAAGAAGTAAAAAAGCAATTTGATGCTGGTTTTTTGGCTGTGGCGAGATATCCCTAATGGGTAGCAAACATCGTACCTGTGCCTAAGAAGGATGGGAAGGTTCGAATGTGCGTTGACTACCGAGACTTGAACCGGGCCAGTCCAAAGGATAATTTTCCATTACCGCATATCGATACATTGGTGGACAATACGACCAGATTCTCTTTGTTTTCATTTATGGATGGTTTCTCGGGTTATAATCAGATCAAGATGGCGGTTGAGGATATGGAAAAAACTACCTTTATTACATTGTGGGGAACTTTTTGCTATAAGGTGATGCCTTTCGGTCTCAAGAATGCTGGGGCAACTTACCAAAGGGCGATGGTAGCTCTTTTTAACGACATGATGCACAAAGAGATTGAAGTTTATGTGGATGATATGATCGCTAAATCTGAATCTGAAGAAGAACACCTCGTCAACTTAAAAAGATTGTTTGAAAGGTTACAAAAGTTTAAACTCCGATTAAATCCGGCTAAATGCACATTCGGTGTGAAATCAGGAAAGTTATTGGGCTTCATTGTTAGCTAAAAGGGATAGAGGTTGATCCTGACAAGGTGAGGCCAATAATAGACACGCTAATTCCCAACACGGAGAAAGAGGTGCGAGGTTTCCTGGGCAGACTGAATTACATTGCTAGATTTATCTCCCAATTAACCGCTACTTGTGAACCGATATTCAAATTGTTGCGTAAAAATCAAGCTCTAGAATGGAACGATGATTGTCAGACTGCTTTTGATAAGATCAAGCAGTACTTACAAGACCCACCAGTACTAAGACCACAAGAATCCGGAAGACCCCTTATTCTGTACTTAACTATACTAGAGGAATCCATGGGTTGTGTGTTGGGCCAACATGACCAAACTGGGAAGATTGAGCATGCAATATACTACTTGAGTAAGAAGTTCACAGATTGCGAGAAAAGATATTCTATGCTAGAACGAACTTGTTGCGCACTAGCATGGGCAGCCCATCGTTTGAGACAATACATGTTGAGTCATACTACATGGTTGATATCCAAGATGGACCCAATAAAATACATTTTAGAAAAGCCTGCTCTCTTTGGGAGGATAGCAAGGTGGCAGATGCTTTTGTCAGAATATGATATTGTATATGTCACTCAGAAATCCATCAAGGGTAGCGTTTTGGCTGAATATCTAGCTCAACAGCCCATTGATGATTATCAACCAATGTAGTCTGATTTCCCTGATGAGGATATCATGGTTTTGTTTGAAGAGAAGGAGGGAGGCCAGGATGAAAAGGCATGGATATTGTTGTTTGATGATGCATCTAATGCATTAGGGCATGGAATAGGGGCAGTGCTTATCTCTCCGAAAAGTCAATACATACCAATGACAGCAAGACTATGCTTTAATTGCACAAATAATATCGCAGAATATGAGGCATGTGCCATGGGAATTCGACCTGCAATTGAATCAAAAGCAAAAGTTTTGAAGGTGTATGGCGATTCAGCTTTGGTTATCCATCAGTTGAAAGGAGAATGGGAGACCCGAGACCAGAAATTAATCCCTTATCATGCTTACATCAAGGGGTTGATAGAGTATTTTGATTTTATAACATTCCAGCACATTCCTCGGGAAGATAACCAATTAGCTGATGCTTTAGCTACCTTATCATCAATGTTTGAGATTGTTCCAGACAGAGAGCTACCCATGATCAAAATAAAGAGTTATGAAGACCCAGTGTATTGTCATTTCATCGAGGAGGAGTCAGATGGTAAACCTTGGTATTTTGATATCAAACATTATCTTGAAACTCGAGAATATCCTGAAAGGGCAACCGAGAATGATAAGAAAGCTTTAAGAAGATTGGCTGCTAGTTTCATTTTAAATGGGGATGTCTTATACAAAAGAAATCACGATATGGTTCTCCTCAGATGTGTGGATGCAAAAGAAGCCGAAGTGATATTGAAAGATGTTCATGAAGGTACTTTTGGCACACATATGAATGGACATTCAATGGCCAGAAAGATTTTAAGGGATGGTTATTTTTGGTTAACCATGGAAAATGATTATTGCAGGCATGTGAGGAAGTGTGAGAAATGCCAAGTATATGCTGACAATATTAACATGGCACCCACAACCCTAAATGTTTTGACATCACCATGGCCTTTTTCAATGTGGGGAATGTAACATCCCGTCAGGATATTACTGATTTATAAATAAATTAATGAAATAATTAAAACAACGCGTTTAATAATACCTCATTTTCCCAAACGCGGGAAAATTTAAAACTTTATTAAATGAGCGGATAAAGTTTACAACGTCCATTACAAAACCAAAATCACAATATTATCAAGTCACCCATCAGGGTTTACAAATGTTTTCAAAAACAAGTAGATAAACGTAAGAGTTTCCCTAAGTCAATCCCCTCTCCGCGACTAGGCTGCACCAAAGCCACCTGCATCACCAACATCTGCCTCGTGTACCGCGTACACGATCATCGCCACACACACGCAGATAGGGTGAGCTTAACAATTAAATCACATATATAAAGTTACAGAAACTTAAGCATATAAACACAAGAGATCGTACATAACATAAACATATCACATTACCCAGTTCTTTAATTCCTACCATCTGACCCCCAATCAGATTATTCGTGTTCTACAACGTCTAAGGATTTCTTCAAGGTGACTTGCTGCCATACCTA
>Ga0209589_1014230_pt1 | contig 10060 bp, 6 predicted proteins | sample CowpeawhiteBW_FD_187525 | JGI IMG/M metagenome (GOLD analysis project Ga0209589, IMG submission 187525) | Root nodule microbial communities of legume samples collected from California USA - Cow pea white BW (SPAdes) (version 2) | ecosystem: Host-associated > Plants > Roots > Nodule | place: USA...
CAGTCAATGGTGAAGTCTTATGGGAAAGAACTCCCTACCCTGACGTCCATCCACCACATAAGAGGATCTTACCAGGAAGACCCAAGAAAAAAAGAAGGTTGGAATAGTGGGAGTTAAGAAAGGATAACACACAAATCAGCAAAGGAGGTCATAGAAAAAAAAATGTAGCATATGCCGTTAGATTGGACATAACAGGAATAATTGCCTAGATAAGCCTGTGGATGAGCATACTACAACACCTATTGAGACTGCACCAGATGCTCAAACTGCTAAGAATGCACCAATTGCTGAGAATGCACCAATTGTTGAAACTGCTGAGAATGCACCAACTCTTGAAACTCAAACAACTCAACCACCAAGGAATGAAGTCGAGAGTCAAGCAGCACCACTACCAACACCAGAAGAACCATCTCAGCAGTTTAGAATGAAATTACAGATTAGGAGGAGGCCATGATAGCAGCTACAAACGTCTTAGTTATTTTTTGGAATTTCTAATGTAGAATTCATTATCGATGTACTATATTTTGACTTTCCTTAAACTTCGTTAAATTTCACTTTTGCCAAACATTGATGTAGTGCATTTTGATGAGGATGAATTAATGTTATGAATTTAACTTCTTCCAAACTTAGATCAATTTAATTTTTCCCAAGATTAGATCAATATCACTTACTTCAATGCTCAGATTAAGATGTCATTTTGAACATGTTGGGACTAATATCAACATAATCAAACTAATTCATTTCTTCATTTAACAATAGTACAAAACATATTGAACTTTAAAAGATTACACACAATAACAATATGAATAATACAATAACAAGTGAACCTTATTACTAACTGCAGCCTCTTCTCAGCAACCTTCAATGACTTCTCCAAATCATTAATCTGCCTCATTTTTGTCATGATGATGACATCTTTTTCATCAACACCACCATTTGAAAAAGTTGCAGCCCACATTATTGGAACCACCACTCTGTAAATCAATAAACCAAAAATTAAAACTAATTTATTATTAACACAAAAATAAAAACAAATTGTACCCAAAATTTTCTACCAATATTCTTTGGAGTTCTTGTCATCCTCAAAGTTGTCATCTCTCCGCAACTACAAATTGGGATTAATCCATTTCTTGTTAAACCACCAACAGTGCACGAAGTGATACAACATGATTGCCTCCAACGATTACAACCAGAGGTAAAGGAAGAAGATTGGGAACGTAACATACCTATATAATGGGATTGTAGGAAGAAGAAGATTACAGCAACACCAATTGGGAATGGAGGAACAAGATTGTCAAAACTCACCAACTGCCCAAACATTCCTTACCAAAACCCTAGCTCACTTATTTATTCCTAAATATCTAATTACCACACTTGTACAGTACACGTAACACACCCTAATACAAATTGTGCCACCAATACAATGTTTCGTTAATAATTTAAACGACGTTACAGAAAAGGACCAAATAAAACACAAATTGCGAAAACGAGGACCATTTTAAACATTCGGTGAAAATGATGACCATTTTAAACATTCTGTCAAAATGAGGATCATCCGTAACAAACACTACGAAAATGAGGACCAAAAAGGTATTTAAGCCTATTTTTTAATATTTTTATTTATTGTATATTTTCCTTTCACATGAAAATGTTTAATACTCTCAATTTAAGTATTTAATAGCACAAACCTTTTGTTTACTAAGTAATATAAAAAAATTATTTACTTATTATTATTAGTTTTTGTTTCATTTGAAGAACTCTTTTGTTTTGATAACATTTTTTTTTATTTCTCAACCATTAAGTATATATGTTGATATTTGAAAAGTTTTTTTAGATCTCTAAGGTATTTTTCATCTTATCATACTCTTAATTATACATTTGTTTTTCTTTATGCGATTTCTTTCTATAGTCTCTCAAATTGTTTCAAAACATTTGTTAATTTTTTAATATTTTTATTTGTTGTTTATTTTCATTATGTAGAATATTATTTTGATATATTTTATCTAATTATTTTTTATTTTCTATCTCATTATCAATCATACTGTAACTTTTTCACTATAATTGTATAAATAACTTTTATTTACTACAATATACAAATTTAATGTAATTGTCATGAATATTTTTTTATCACCATCTAACATAATTGAAGTTCAAAAGATACAAGATCTATCTTAAAATTTTATTATTATGATTATTATATGTTCTTTGTATCATTTTGATCAAGTGATGTAATATAACTTTTATTAGTGTATAAAAAATATATTCATTAGAATTTAAAAGATTGAAGTAAACAAACATTTAAAATATATTTTAATTGGAATATTTGTTTTCCTTTTATATTTTTAAAAAAATATTTTTAAATTTTATCAACTAGGTTTCATTAATGTTTGCAAATTTAATAAATGTGTTGATTCTCGTGAAATTTTATTTGGTATTATAATCTAAAATGTAAGCAATTATAATTCAGTTTAAACTTTTATTATGATTATTATTTGTTCTTTGTATCATTTTGATCAAATGATGTATTATAACTTTTATTAGTGTATGAAAAAGAGATTCATTAAAATTTAAAAGATTGAAGTAAACACATATTTAAAATATATTTTAATTTTATATTTGTTTTCCTTTTATATTTTTTAAATATTTTTAAATTTTATCAACTATATTTCATTAATATTTGCAAATTTAATAAATGTTTTGGTTCTCATGAAATTTTATTTGGTATTATAATCTAAAATGTAAATAATTATAATTTATTTTAAAGTATTTGATATCGAAGAAACAACCATCTTCTAATATTGAATATTTTGATAACATTGTGTTTCTTTTACCATAATTTTTTATTATTTTATAAAAAATAATTAAAATTGATATTGAAGTAGTAAGAAAATGGGTAAAAATTAATTAAAATTAATATTGAAGTAGTAAGAATACGGGTATGTGTATGGGTACGAGATTATACCTGTTACCCAATGGGGATGTGGATGGGACAAAAGTTTGATACCCGTTTGGTTTGAGTATAAGGATGAAGATGAATTTTTTCTACGGAAATGGGTATGGGATAGCAAAACCCATGTCGTCCGCCTCGTTGCCATCTTTACTTGAGATTTTGGATATATTTGTGTGGACTAGTGTTAGATAGTTGATTTTGATGAATGTGAACTACTTGAATATTTAGACTTGGTTTTTATTGAAAATGGTCATTGAATGAGTATTTAAGTGGTAATAGACGGCGAAATGAGAAAAGTTAAGCTAAGAACTGAGTTCTATTATGTTATATTTTCTTTTATCTTATTTTTTTCATTTTAAATGCATTAACTTACCCTTGTTTTTCTTATTTTTTTCTTGTGTTTGTTTGATTCTTCTTCTTATGTAATGATCTTACAATAATAAGTGAGAAGAGGTAGTCACAAATGATGGTAATAACACAGAAGTTGAAGAAGGTTAATGAAAACTATAATAATAATTAATCTTAATAATGATGAATACCATCTTTTGAATATTTGTATCTATCGTAGTCTGTCATTTTTGAAATACTTAATCTTTACACTTATATGTTATTTTGAACTAAATGTAAATTGATCTTAATTATTTCTAGATTTTTTATATGTATGTTAATAATCATTTCTTCAAGTAGCAAACTAAAATTTTAGGTTGTTATACTTATTAAGTACCATTTCAATCCTACATTGTATCCACGCAAGATTTCACTTTTAAATAAAGTAATATATATATATATATATATATATATATATATATATATATATATATATATATATATATATATATATATATATTAGCTTCAATTACTTTAAACAATAAAATCAGGTATCCTTCCATTCCATAATAATCATAATAAAATTACTATAACCAGCAGAAACACTTAGGCTGGTGGCACCTTTGTGTATCCGCTGTTTGAATTACATAAGAACTGAAAATGAATGTTAATATACTATGCATTAAGTTTGGAATAGTAGCAGTTAGTTTGTAGAAGGTGGAGATAAAAATTGAATTGTGATAACTTTTTGGTAATTTAGTGATTAGATGGTAGTGAAGGGAGAAAAAAGTTGTGACAAAATTCTTATTTATACGCCAGATTGACATGTTAAATAATGTCATAGAAATCAACATATACACAATATTATACACATTTTCTTATGACAATGAATAATGAAGAGAGTCAATGATTGGAAACTCTATGTCGATTAAAATGGAAGTAATACTCATATAGTTGTTAGAAATAATATTTTTTTGTCTTTTAGCTAAGGGGTATAATGCTTTTGGTAATGAAATATCATTTCAATTTCTCTCTCATGCTATTTCTATAGAAGGTTGGTTCTACCTTTAATCAGAGCTTTTTATCTTTCTGGTAAGTTGATAAGTGCTGGTAGAAGTTATTCATTTAAATGAGTAAAAAGGATTAGTTGAAATATGTTTGAGTAGTTTGTTAAAATGGCGAAAAAAAAACCAGGTGAGACAAAGATGTCTGAAAAACGTGTAAAGCAAAACATGGTATCCCCTCTCAGATCACATGAATTTATTAGAAATTTTTGGTGCTCACAATCGAAGGTGTTACGCTAAAGTTGATGCAAAATTCAATTTTTTAACTATAGACTCTGCTTTTAGGTGCCAGACTCCTTCCCAAAATTTCAGTATACACAAGAAATCAAATGGCCTCCACTTGCGTGTTTCATCCTTTTCTTTTGAAAATTTTGTAAAATTGAAAAAAATACAATTCCTTCGAGATATACAAAACCAATCACACTAAATCAAACTTCAAGAAAAAAAGAAAAAAAAACTTTCTGCAATAATTCCTATTAAGAAATTTTACAATTGTGATTTTATCTTTAAACAACCGAAAATATATCTAACTTGACCTACCCAACTAAGCAAAATTAGAGGTTACAGAGGGGGAGGGACGGGTACATAATCAAAACTGCAGGAACATGGCTGCAACATTGAACGCTTCAAATAATAACAAAATTAAAGTAAATCTCACAGGAGAACTAAACAGAGAGGCACCACCTTCTAACTTAACATATACATGATAAGCAACAACAACTTGATCAAGCAGCTACTCCCCGATCCCTTCCACGACCACGGCCTCTTCCCCTTCCACGACCACGGCCTACAAAACCATCAGATAAAAATTATATTAACAGGTCTACCAAGGTAGCAACTAACTAGGATGAGAACTCCAAAAGGCTGATACAAGAAGGAATAAAATAGAAAGGAGGAAATTAGAAAGATATCAAGGAAAACTGTCTGAAATCAAATCAAGTAATTTTCTTCAGTTTCTTTTATAGCCTGACTTTATCAGAGGCGCCATGTAATGCAAACAGCAATAAAATAGGAGTTAAAATCAAATTCATCCACTATGTAACCAATAACCCAATCAAAATGTTATCTGATAATACAATAGTAATTTAAACAATAACTTTCATCAACACGCACGATATCTAAATTTTCTGGACTTGCATGCTTACCACGTGGGGCAGGTGGAGCATCATATTCACCATAGTCATAGTACCCAACTGGCTGGGCACCATATCCTCGTCCTCGTCCCCGAAAAGCACGCCCTCTGGCACGGCCACGGCCTCTTCCACCATAGCCACCACCATAGCCACGTCCACCATCCCAACCATCACCATATTCCATACCTCCATTGTAAATTCCTAAGCATAACATATTATTTCCTAATAAGCAGCTTTTACATTTTAGAGAAACCCCGACTAAAAGTTATAGAAGCATTTTATGATCATTGCATAATATATAACAGTCAATTAGTGAAACAAAGTACCTCTACCCCGGCCCCTTCCACGACCACGCCCTCTTCCTCGCATCCTTGGTGAGGCTTCTACATCAGATCAATATCAGTCAACATTCATTCACTCTTTGAAATAGTAAAAGAAAAAACTAATCAATTCACCTCCTTCCTCTTCATATTCATTTAAAGGTTTTACTTGATCAACTGGAAGAGGAGGTTGGTATCTGCATGAGAAAAGCAAAGTTAAAATCATTCGAACAATGAAAATTGAAAAGCCAAATTTTAGAAAAGCAAAAAATGAAAACTGCAAATTTATAATCATCAGAATCGAATACAATAAAAAGAAATGAAGTTGAATATTTCTATCATTCACATGAAAGTCAAAAAGGTTAAGTAAAACAGCACAATAGAAAGGGTCTTTACTTAAAATCCAGTATCTAACATGCTCCCACATCCTCATTACATTATTGATAATTTTAATTGTAGAAGTCAGATGGCAGGCAAACAAGGAAACATATTAAGTAAAAATTCACAACCGTAACTCTCCAAGCTTAATGAAATTATACAGACATAACACTTAGAAAATAATATAACAACCATTGGTTTCAACTTAGAAGAAATCAAGGGATTTATGACTTCATGTGACAACTTTTAAGACAATTCTCTCAAATGTGTTCTAATAAAAATCCCTTGGTCCTTCAAATTCTTAATTTGATAAAACTACCTAAAGCTTGTGTTCCAATAAAATAGTCATTCTCTATTCAAACAGATAGTAAGATGTATTACAGTATTCCAAAATGTTACAACTATGGTTGTCACAATATCTTAAGCACTTTACTTAGATCCCATAATTTTTAGAACTATAACTATAGAGGAATGTATTACCAACCAATAGATGTATCAATATAAAATCTATATACATAACTGATCGAAATCATAAATGATTGTGATTCATCAAAGAGAATAATGAAACCAATCTTAACTAGATATCTAGCACCTTGTCTCATAAATAAGACCTATTAAAATACACGGCATTAAACAGCTACATTCAGAGATACAGATGACAGACAACAACACAGAAGTTCTTACCCTGTGGAGGACGTATCCAGTTCCTTTTTTGACAAGGTAATTGTGATCATTGAAACATGGCGAGTAGTCTCCAAACTGTTCAAGTATAGAACAACCAAAACAATCACTCCCAAACACAAGTTCAGTATATGACAAGGTAGTATATAACAAACAATAATACATACGGAAGAAGGCCCTCTTCAAGTGGTTCCCATGTGTCAGTTATATCAGTTGATCCAATTACGGTATTTTGATGCAAACCAATAATCCTTCTCTGAAACAAATAACAAAACCGTTAGAACTCGCAAAAGTAATATGAATAAAAGCAAATCAACATATTCCATACGGATATTGATCCTCTCACCTTGATCAGTTCAGCAATCATTACAGTCTTATTTATTGCTCGTCCCATTGCTTTGAGAACAATTTCATTGGATTCTTTCTCCTATAGAAAATAGGTGTGGAGCAAGATAATTGTTAAAAATAATAAAAATATATTGGTTTATTCTAGATAAAACGATATCATGCATGGATCACACCAGAAAAAAAGGGAGAAACCTTATCACCAGCAGAAAATCAATGAAAATGATGAAGTAGAAAAATAGAAATAGTGAGAGATAGGCCCACACAACAGTAAGGCGCTAAGCAGGAAGATTACGCTAACAACTAGATAATTTATATGGTATTGTTCGTTTTTTCAGTTCGTGAAAGGAAAAGTCATCAAGTTCACAAACAAAGAAGTAAAGGAATATCATCTAGAGGATAAATTTGGCGCAGGCTTACAATCGGGGTAATTTTCATGAATCATATTTCTACAGAGAATTGTAAAAAAATCCATCCTTTAAATCTTATCTCAGAATGACCCGCATAGCATAAGCTCTATTGTTTTATCTATTACATACATAAGTCACGTTAATTTACCAGAATATTTTCTTCATTGGTTGTGCAATTTTTTCTACTTTATGAAGGGTTTTCTAAATTTTTTTGATTGCCAACTGCCAAAAGTTCAGTCCACCCCTCAACATTTTTCTGTTATCAGATTCTTTACCTGTTAATTGTCGATGCTTGTCAATTCACTCCCGTGTAGGGATAAGATTTTCTCGTGTTTTTCCTATGATCATATTTTCAATTACTAGGTTTCAGAACGCGTGTTTGAGAGAGAGAGAGAGATTCCATTTGCGAACCAAGCGCATGCAAAAATATCAAGGGTTCACTAAAACTTCATTCTTAAAAATCCCTCCTTGATGTTATCATTCCAAACAAATTTCAATCTACTAACACCAATTTAAGGCGATCCAGAACAAACAGTGTAAGAACACCACACCACACAGCATTAATCCGATTCGAACAACCCGAGCAATAGTCAATTACATAAACGGCAAGTTCAGGACAATTAATTTGAAAAAAATAAAAAAGAAATGACCCAATAAAAATGCAGGGAGGGGAAGGGGAAGAGAGTGATGGTAGAAGTAGAAAGAAACCTGAAAGAGTGTGGTGGCGTAGGTGATGTAATTCCTCATTCTTCCTTGAGTAGTAACGCGTATCTCGTTCTCGTTTATTGGAGTCTCAGCCTTGGGCTTCTCTACCCTCTGATACCTATCCATCTACAACAGAACGCAAAAGGAAATAAATTTCAGAAACAGAGTGAAAGGAAACTGAAGGGTGGTATGCTATGCTAGGGTTTAGAGAATGATCAAATCTGACATACAGTTAGTTATGTTGTGCGATAGAAGAGGGATAAGATATGATACGATACTCTATATCACTCACTCTCTCACTCTGCTTGAGTTGACAGGTAGGTTTTCGGAGTATGGGTTTGTTTGTTCGTTCTGTTGAATTTTAGATTCAGGCTTGGAATTGAAAGATAGAGAGAGAGAGAGAGAGAAAGCGTGCGTACCTGGTGAGGTGTGGCTGCACTCTGCGTATGGAAAGAAAAGTGTAGTGTACCAACCAAGCAGAGGAAAAAGGCTTGTGAGTAGGGCTATGACGTTGCGGTCTTATCGCCGAAGAGACCGCCAAATTAACCTTCTTCTTTCTTTCCCTTCACACTATGGCCTTTTCTCTTTATTGGGCTTTTCTCCTTCTCGGGCCTCCCTGCCTAATCCGGGGCTTCTCCATGCACCTCTAACCCTTTCTTCTGCACTCCAATTTCTTTTCAAATTTCCAACTAATCCTTTGACTTTTAACAATTCAAATTAATTAACTTTTTTTTAGGGGTGGGCATGGATTGAATTTTTAATGATCCAATCCACATACATTTTAGATTCAAATAATTGGATTAGATTTTCAACCCAAATCTATTTTTTTATCAAAACTAGTTCGGATTTTTTTAAAATCCAGATCCAAATATTTGGATCAAGATTTAAATCCAGTCCAGATATTTGGATCAAGTTCAAAATCCAGAATCCATTTTTTATAAAAGAAATTTAAATTGAATTTTCTAAAATTTGTGTCCTTAAGGTTAATATGACTCAATCCGTACAGGTCGTTGGGCACAACTCGTCTGAGTTGTCAGGCCGACCCATTCTAGTCCATATGAGTCTTCAGGCCTGTCGGGCCCGTTTTGGCCATCAAGTCTGCCTAGCTAGTTCGGTTCTACGGGCCCGCCTAGTCCGTTCAATTCTTCGAGCTCGCTTGGCCAATTCAGATTTTTGGCCCCGCTTGGCCAATTCAGATTTTTGGCCCCGTTTGGCTCGTTCGGGTCTTCGGGCCCGCCTGACCTATTTTGGTCATCGGGCCCGCCTGACCTGTTTTGATCATCGGGCCTGTAAGATCCGGGAAAATTAAATAGTTATTTAATTAATTATTTAATTAGGACGGATAATGAGAATGTTTAAAGCAATAAATGCGAGGAGCTATGACATGGAAAAGTACTAGCTCATGTGGTTGAAAGTACTTTGGTTGTGTGTGAGGACTTGGGTTCGAGTCCTATGTGTGCCACTTGGATGTTATTTAAATTATGTGTTTTTGTGTGATTTTATATTGAACTCGTATGGATCATGTTAAACTCTTAAAATTGTAGGATTTAGCATGAAACATGTGTTGGTTGAGTGGTTTGGCCTTGGTTTGGTATGTGCGTGAGTGTGGGTTCAAACCTTGTTGAGAACTAACTTACTTTTCTTTTTGCTAAATTTCATTAATATGAATATGAAGGGGTTTGAGAACCCTAGCAGCCAATGAATGGGCAATTCAGAGGGCTGGACGTAGCTTGAGAAGCGGCTTAAT
>Ga0209589_1014231_pt1 | contig 10059 bp, 9 predicted proteins | sample CowpeawhiteBW_FD_187525 | JGI IMG/M metagenome (GOLD analysis project Ga0209589, IMG submission 187525) | Root nodule microbial communities of legume samples collected from California USA - Cow pea white BW (SPAdes) (version 2) | ecosystem: Host-associated > Plants > Roots > Nodule | place: USA...
AAACCACACTGGAATAATCGATTATCACTAGTGATAATCGATTATCCTGGTCAGTTGGGCGCGACTGTTCAGTTTTTTTGACCTAATTTCTGGAACCCCTATTTAAGGAACCTCAGAGTTACTTCTCACTTACCTTTTTGAGAAGCTAGAGTGCTAGTGCTGTGACTGCAAGAGAGTTCTCTGAGTGTTCTCAATAGAAGCTTTGAAAAACCTAGTGTGGGTAGAGCGATAACTTTTCCTGAGAGGTGTTCTAGAAGATTGAGTGCTGCTGTTGTTGTTAGGAAAGCTAAGGTCAAGGTTCTCTATGTGATTCAGAGAAAGGTGTTCATCTCTTGTGTGTTCAAGAGAGGTGTTTTCTTTCCTTACTCTCTTATTATCTGATTGTAAATCTGTTATTTGTTAGTGATTTAGTTAATCTCGTTTTTGAGAGATTAACAACTAGACGTAGGGTCTTTTGATCCGAACCAGTATAAATACTTGTGTTCAATCTTCTTCTCTATCTCTTTATTTCATCTATTATTGTGTTTAAAGAAATCAATATTTGATTTAATAGATAAATTTTGGAAATTTTTTTTTATTACTCAAAACCAATTCACCCCCCCTCTTGGTTTTTGTCCAAACGCTTAAACATTCCGTTGCGCGATAACAACAATATACACCATAAGATTGAGTTTAACCTTTAGCCACAAGTCGTGCTTTATACCTCTCAATAGTTTCATCAGCTTTATGCTTAATTGTAAATACCCATTTGCAGCCCATAGTTTTCTTCCCTCTTGGTAAGGACACAAGATCCCAAGTGTGTTTTTTTCTAAAGTTGCAATCTCATCAACCATTGCTTTGGTCCATCTAGGATCTACCAAAGCTTCCTGTATATTACTAGGAATAGAAATTGAAGATAATTGAGATAAAAATTATGCATATGACTGGGATAACCTATGAGATGACACATATTTACTAATGGGATATTTAACTTTGACTTGGAGGTCTGGTTTATATTTAGCTAAAGGTTGACCACGGTCAGAACGGGGTGGAAGATTATACTGGATAGTATTAGACTCAATGTTTGCTGTGTTAGTGGTCTCATGCATACAAGGATCAATTTCATGATATGTTTCATCTAAATTAGTATTATCAAGGGTAGGACTAAGAGAAACAATTTCATGATTAGTTTCAACTACATTAGTATTATCAGATATAGGATCAGAAGGTATCTCTGAAGAGTCAAGCCGAACCTGTGGAGAAGATTGAGCCAATTGGTTAGGATCAGAAGGCATTGTATTATCCAAAGGAGAAGTTTCCATATTTAGGATTGGCTCACTCCCTGCAGAATGATCCTCACACGATAATTTATCTTTACAATATAATTTTATATTTGGGATATCAAACATACTAACATCAGAATTATGCACTTCACTTTCATTGCCGCCCTAAAGTGTAGAATTAACATAAAAAAACTATGCTCATTAAATGTCACATCCATAGAGATATAAAATTTCTTTGATGCTGGATGGTAAGCACGATAGCCTTTTTTAGTTGATCCATACCCAACAAAAACACATTTTAAAGCTCGCTCTTCAAGTTTTATACGTTGATGTGGGTGTAAGTGAATATATACATAATGTAACGTCCTAGTCGGAAATTACTTATTTGTAGATTAAAATAGAAATTAGTAATAAAATCTCATTTATTAAAAAGTAATTTCCCAAAAACGCAGGAAATTTAAATCTACTTCAACATGCCAATTATAACTAGAATCCATATGGTGTTCAATTATTACAAATATAAATTCTTCATAAAATCCATTACAAAATATTCCATAAACATTATTAAGTAAAAACCCCGGTTGGCTCCACTCTACGTCTAAGCATCCACCATCTCACCTACATCAACATCTGCTCCCATGTAACGAGTTACATGATCATCGCCAAACACATATAGATAGGGTGACCTTAATTACAATAAAATTACAACATGCAATAGTAAAGCATTTAAAACCATGACTCATATTAGCACCCCACTACTCAATTACTCGCCCCTCTGTAAGACCTGAGAAATTTAAATAATTAAATAAATAATTATTTGATAAATGTGGGTAGTAGAAGCCTTTATGACATTTAATGTTAATTGTTATGACGTGGAAAAGTACTAGCTTAAATGGTTAAGAATACTTTGATTGTGTGAGAGGACTTGGGTTCAAGTCTTATGTATGTGTTTTTTGATTTATTATTAATTTTAATAATATGCGTGATTATGTTGAGTGATAACATAATTATAGAATTATAGGAATTATCATGAAACATGAAATGGTTGAACTGGTTTGCATTGACTGTGTAAATGAGGGGTTGTGTGTTCAAACCTTGCTGAGAATGAAATTAATTTCTTTATTTTTTTTTTTGCTAATATAATTGTGACTTGAATGTGAGGGTGGGAAAACCCTAGAGGCAATGGGCGCTGGGAAAACAGCCCATAAAAGGTAATTATAGACATTTTTCGTTTTTTTCCATTTACCACAATTAAGAATCATATAAAAGGGGAAATTTAGGTAATTAGGAGGGTTTTTGAAGTCTAAAACCTAGAGTGAAAAGATGGCACAAAGTTGGAGTGAAAAGAGAGTCAGAGAGAATCAGGAGAGCTGGGTTTTTGGAAGAGCAAAGGAGAGTTCTTAGGGTATTACAAAGCTAAAGTTAGAAGACCCAATTAGAGCAAGGGATTCCAGGTTAGGGGAGCTCTTTTTGTATCTATATGCATGTTGGTAACAATTTTCGTGTATTCTGTATTGGGCATGAATAATTTGCATCTTTGCCATGAGATTTTTTTGTACTCAATGTGATGTGAAATTGGTGGTTTGATGGTTTTGATGTTGTATGAGTCATCCCTTATGCGAATGTTTGCAATAATGGGGTTTTCAGTGCTATATGTGGGTTATGGCTAAATTTCAAAATTTGGGGGTTAATTTAAAGTCGAAATAAGGTTCATAATGCTGGTATTATGTGATGAATTGCTTTGCTAAAGTTGAATGTGAATTTTGGCATTGTTTATGTGTTGTATGTGCATAAACAGGGGAGAACATCTGCTAAGCTCGCCCAAGCGAGCCAGGCTCGCCTCGGCGAAAGTAGTAGAGTCTTAACTCTGATTCTACTCGAGCCACTCGCTCAGGCAGATTGCCCAGGTTTTGGGCAACACTTTATCTCGCTCAGGCGAGTGTATCTCGCCTAAGCGAGGATTCGAGAGTGGTGAGGCTTTGGTTTGAGCATCTCGCTCAAGCGAGAGGTTCTCACGTAGGCGAGAACTCGTGCTTAACTTAGTGTTTTGTTAACTCGCCGCCTAGATGAGAGCGTGGGTTTTAAGCGAAGGGTGAACTCGCCCAGGCGAGAGGAGCTCGCTTAAGCGAGACTTCGCAGTGAGTCACTGGAGCACGCTCGCTCAAGCGAGAAAGCTTAGCTTAAGCGAAACAGGCATGGTCGCTCAAGCTAGGGCTTCTAGCCTAAGCAAATATAGTGTCGTTTGTGTGCGTTGATTGTACTCATTGAGCAGAATTCAGATCAGGGGATGTTGTGCCATGAGCGGGTAGGTTCATGGATGGTGGTTAACATGGATGGTATGAGCGTTGGAGGTTCATACTCAGTTACTCTCCTTTGGGGGTACGAGCGAGGTTGGTTCGTATATTTCGTGCTCATAGTTGAGAGATGCTGCGTGCGGGGAGGTACGTAGTTGGTGGATCACATGTGTTGGACTACGGGCGGGCAGGTCCGTAGAGTAGGACTACGAGCGGGAAGGTTCGTAAAGGCAGGACCATGAGCGGACAGGTTCGGGTGAGCATCATAAACCCTGAGTCCATGGCTAACTTTGTTAGGTGAATTAGAAGTTGAAAAGCCTTGGGGGTATTAAGGTCTTAACCATGGTCTAACTATGATAAATATAATTAGGTGTATTTATATTATTTAATTTATATGTGTTCTTATATTCTTTGAGCTCACCCTTTCTATTTATGCTTGGCGATGATCATGTAATTCTTTACATGAGAGTAGTTGATGATACAGGTGATGCTGCTAACACCTGAGACGAAGAGAAGGGCTAGCTTGGGAGTCGAATGGCCACGTGTTACCCCAATAGAAGTTACACTCGAAACTGGCCCCCCCATCAAAGCATCACATCATGACCTCTCTCCAAAGTTGTGTAGAAATCCTCCTCACGATCCAACTCTGCACCCAAAACCGTGTGGCGCACCTCTCGCGTTGTTAGGCAGAACTTTGTTCCAGACCACTTGGTGGTCTCCTCTTGTCGCCAGGCGACACTCCCTTCTAGTGTTTTTGTCAACGAACTCCGCCTGGCGGACCCTTCCCTGTCGCCAGGCGCCCTACAAGTCCAGTGGCTACTGCCACTGTTTCGTATCAATATCGCCTTGGGACAAGTCTAGTGGCATTTTGGAACAGGTTCTCATGACCTCAAACACGCAACACACAAAACTTAGCACCCTTAAAACTATTTAGTCATCACACTATGATTAAATTATCATACCACACAATTTATAGCTTCCAAAATAAGGTCATACTCCCATTCACCCCTCATGCACTCCATTATATCCTCATTCATATACTAAATGGAATAGGCCTCACTCTACTTAAATTGACATCACAACAGTTACATAAAACCGTCCAAATAGGCAAGTATCAACATCACAATTACACACCAAACATTTCCTTACATGCATCTTATCCCATTTATTGTCCATCCACACATATCATTAATTATTCCTCATGTAAGGTTTCCTCTTCACATTTTATGTTAATTTCCTAAAATCCCGCACTAAGTTTCCAGATAACCACACCTAGAACACTAGAACACAACACGAGCAAAAATCCACATGACTGCTTGCGCCTGATGTGTCGCTGATGAGTGCGTATTTTTGCCCTCATTTAATTTTTTATTTTGGGTATTTAATTGAATTTGTGTGCTTAAAGAGTGATTTAAGCTTGTTTGAGCTTGTGTGATAAAAATGTGTTAAAAGTGATTTTTAGCTGTATAAATTATTTTTGGATATTTTAACGTTTCTTGATGCAGCTGAAGGTAAGATTAAGCTCATTCTAGGTGGGAAAATAAATTGATTGAAGTTACAGAACACCTTTAAATAAGTCTAAAATTAGCAAGTTCTGGAAAAATCACTTTACACCCCCTAAATTACATATACACTCCCCTTTTCCAAATGGGCTACAAAAAATCTACTTCTACACCCCTGCCTTTGTCTATTTTCACCCCTCTTTCCACTTATAAACTAAGATGCACTCAGATCATGCCATGTGACAATCCTTCACTTATTAAACTAACCAATCCGAGAATGACATGTGTCATGATCCAACAACTCAAAATTCAGCCAATGAAGTAGTGCCACGTCGTCATCATCTTCTTCCCTCAAACCCTAGGCACCTTCATCCAACAGCAGCCCACCACTGTCAGCCATGGATCTCGCCGGCAGCACCTGCACCAGTCATGGCCACCACTGCACCTCCATCCTGCATGCACCATTCGCGAACACACCTTCGTTAGAGCAGAAAACGCGTAACCTGTACACAACTGCGAGAACCATCTTCGCGCAGCAGCCATGAGTCACAATGCGCAACTTCATCTCTGCATCAGTTCACACGTCGGAACAACACCGCAACAACACCAAAACGTGACCAAAGCGCGGCTACACCGGAGTGGCCATTGATTCCTCCATGAGATTCATTGGAACAACATAAAACACAGCGCCTTCATCATTGCTGCGAGCTTCCATCGCGAATCCTTCACTCTACAGCAACTAGAACGGCAGCCGCGACCACAACCTCCATCACACGAGAGCCACCATTGCTGCATCTGGAGCGCCAACGACCAGCAACACCTGTAGTTCGTCAACACCAGAAGACGAATGCAGATCGGAACGCTGCCACCATTACACCTGTGGCACAATCCATGAAGGAGGCAAAAACCCTAATTTTGGGAGAGAGAAGGGAATGACACATGTTAGTCTCTCATAGGGTAGTCAATGGGTCAAAGCTGGTCAAACAGGTCAAATATTCAAATATGGTCAAAGACTAGTCAAACGAGAGGTGTTTAACTGCAAATATTGATATTTTTGGATTTCCTAGCAAATTTGGACTACATGATTCAAAATGGCTTACTTAGAAAATTAATGCAAATATTATTTGCTGATAATTTATCAGATATCATTAAACGAGGGCAAAAATACGCACTCATCAATCGCCTGGCGACAGTGCATGAGCCACGAGGCGGTGCATACAAATTATGGGAAAATCCCAGATTTTCCAGCACCTGCTCGCGCCCTAAAACCCCGAGTTCCAATTTCCAATACACGTTCTGACAAAATTTTAATGTTCAACATCACACCAAAATCATGTTTGTTTAATTTAATATTAATTTCATAAACATCTCATTGGTCATCAACAGAATCACGTCGATTCTTTTCCCAATTCCCCAATTCCCACATGAACCCTAACCCCAAACTCATACACGATTCATCATCATCATCAACAACACGGAAGAATCAAGAAAGCAACAAATTGGAGAAACCAATTCGCGTCGCCTGGCGGACAGTGTCACAGCGCCAGGCGGTTCATCAGGAAACCCAGAATTTGGGTTCTGCAGCATGTGTCGCCTGGCGGCACATGAATTGCCGCCAGGCGGTTTATGGAAAAATCCAGAAAATGAAAAGAACTCGAGAATGGCAAGGTCATACACTTCAAGCATTCCATACAATGCATATTTATACAATTAAAATCAAGACACAAAGTGGAACTATCCTAACCTGGATATTCTTGCTCAAGACAATGCTAGAATTCCCTTTTTTATGTTGACAACGTGAACCCCTTAAGCTAGCTCCAATCCATTGCAATTTAAGCTGAGGTTCGAACCTATAACCCTCCAATGTCCAAGAAAGTGCAAAACCAATTCAAACAATTCGTGTCTCGTGATAATTTATATAAATCTAGAAATTTATATTCTCTTATCACGCTCAAACATATCATAAAAATAATACAATTAAATAACACACAATTGGCACACATAGGACTCAAACCCAAGTCCTTTCAACATAACCAAGTACTCTCAACCATTTAAGCTAGCACTAGTGCATATTTGATAATTTACCTCGCCTTATAGGCCTCGGTTATGGCGGAACCGAAGCCTATAAGGAGGTGATGGCAATTTTTCAATTTCAGCAACCTATATTGCTTCGGTTCTACAAACAACCGGTGCCATAAGCGGCTTTAAGCCCTGGTTCCTTAAGAACCGAAGCCTATTAGGCAGTCCAGAAATGAAAATTTTAAAATTGGCGCCAGCAAGAACACATTTGGCCTCGGTTGCTTTTTTACCGAGGCAATATTGGACAGTTTTAGGCCTCGGTTGAAATAGAACCGAGGCTTATAACCCTGCCCAGAAACCCTAATTTATAAATTTCATCAGCGTCGCAATTCACCCCTCTCTCTCTCACTTCCTCCCTCACCAATTCGGCCCCCACGACCTCCTCTCGTCTTTCACTCCCCTTCTCTTGGAAACCCACCACAACGCCTTAACTCTTCTCCCAAACCACACCGTCGACGACGACGACGCCCTTTGCAACTCTTCTCCCATGCACCCTACACCGTCTCCCCCTCTGGCGTCGCCCTCCTCGACCGCCACACAATCTTTACAAAGGCTCTTACTTGGAATCCGCCGCCTTTAATCCCTACCTCGGCCTCGTCTAGGCCGCTCTCGTCGCCTTCGTCGCCGCGGGCGGCGCTGACTACCACGACATTGTGGATGTCGTTTTGGTGGAGAAGGAAGACGCCGCCGTGAAATAGGAGCAGACGGCGAGGTTTGGGAGCGTGAAGATGAACTCTCGATGGTGATGGCAGCGTGAAAGCACGGTGGTGATGGTTCAGCTGCAAACGCGGTGCTGCGGTGGCTGCGCGTTGCAGAGAACATGGAAAAGCGGTGGCTGCCGACGATGGTGGAACGTGAACTGCCATGGTTGGTGCACGAGGAAGCTTCGCGGAGGCTGCGAATTTTATTTTATTTTTTAAACATATTGAATCTATGGCTTCGGTCTCTCTGCAACCAAGGCAAAAAAGAGATCTATGGTTTCGGGTAATGACCGAGGCCAAAAGAAGTCTTTTGGCCTCGCTTTAATATGCCTCGGTTCTTAAACCGAGGCAGAATCTCGAAAATAACCGGGGCCAAAAGGGGTTACTGCACTAGTGTAGTACTTGTCCACGTCATGAAAGTTAACATTTAATGCCATAAAGGCTTCCCACTACTCGTATTTATTAAATAATTATTTATTTAATTATTTAAATTCCTCGGGTCTTACATATAACACATCCAAAAATATGAGGCGGTAAAGAGACCATGAAAGGAAGGATACAATGATCAGACAACACATCTAAAGGCCTGCGAAAGTTAAGCACACTAGAAGGTGTTCGATTAATCAAATAAACTGCAGATCTCACAGCCTCACCCCATAAATGAGATGGAACATTACCATTTATCAAAAGTGATCTTGTCACCTCTAATATATGTCTATTTTTTCTCTCAAACACCCCATTTTGTTGTGGTGAATAAGGACATGTAGTTTTAGGAGTAGTTTTGCCTTTTGGATGCCAATCTGGATAGCCATGGGGTTTAAAACATGTTTCCATGACATGATTATCCCCACTGCAGTGCGTACACTTGTGTATTCCTTTCTTAGGAAAATTATTAACAACAAAGGTAGTCCCCATAGTAGACTCACTATCAAGCATAGCCTCTTGGCAGTTTTCCTCGACACAAACCGTTGCATAAACTGATTGAACATTTGGAAGGGGAGTAGTAGCAAGGATACGACCACGAACTGCATCTAAATGTGTATCTAGGCCAACCAAAAAGACATAAACTCATTGATAATTAATCATGTTGTTATACTTTTCAACATCTTTAGGACATTCCATGGTACAATTCATGATAGTATCATACTTCAACCATAATCTTTGCAATTTACCAAAATATGTAATAACAGATCCTCCATTTTGTTGAGTAGATATTACTTCACGATATAATTGATATGATCGGGACGCATCCTGGTTGACTGAGTATGTTTACTGCACAGTGTTTCAGATATCTTTTGTTGTAGTTAAGCGAATAAAGAGGGATCTGATTTCTTTCATCGTGGAGTCCAAAAGCCAAGACTTTACTAGACAATTTTCATCTTCCCATGCTTCATATTCATCAGATTTCCTATTTTCTGGTGCAGCCTTTGTTCCAGAGATGAAACCCCAACATTTTTTGCCTCTGATCTTGTTCTGTGCATTCAACGACCACTCAACATAGTTGGTGTTGTCAAGTCGTTCAGGGGTGAGTGCTTCGTGCATATGGGTAGCAGCGAAAGTCCCAAAATCATGTTTCTCCGATTGATTTTTACCGGAAGGAGCCATCAGGAATATTCAAATAAAGAAGCACTGCTTCCTATATTGTAGAGGATGTCAATGTTTGGCTTTTGATACCATATAAAAATTATGTAAAGAATAATTCTGATGTATTATTGCAAAGAATAAGGTACCATATATATATATATATATATATATATATATATATATATATATATATATATATATATATATATATATATATATACATACAAGAGTGCTATAATTCCTCATCTATTAAAGGAATGACAACTACACATATTTGTTCACAGAGATAATAATATCTAAATTATAGCTAATACAATATTTGATTACATAATATTTGCTAATAGAATATTTGACATATCTTAACAAAGACATGATACAGTACAATTAAAGGACAACCTTACATTTGACACATACCTATACAGATTATGGACAAGAAGGTCAACGAACTGAGAGGCAGACAAATTCCATTAGTGAAGGTCATATGGAATGAAGCTACTGTATATACTACATGAGAATTAGAAAAAAAAATAAGAGGAATTTATCTCCATAAGTTTTAGTTAATAAAAACAAAATTTCGAGGATGAAATTTTTGTAAGTGGGTGAGATTGTAACATCTAGACAAAAAAAAAAAAAAATT
>Ga0209589_1014235_pt1 | contig 10056 bp, 8 predicted proteins | sample CowpeawhiteBW_FD_187525 | JGI IMG/M metagenome (GOLD analysis project Ga0209589, IMG submission 187525) | Root nodule microbial communities of legume samples collected from California USA - Cow pea white BW (SPAdes) (version 2) | ecosystem: Host-associated > Plants > Roots > Nodule | place: USA...
ATATATATATATATAATATTCATACATTTTCTTGGAAAAAAGAAAATATTATTTATTATCATATTTATGACCAGCTAATCTAAATACTCTTCGTCAAAATAAGTTTGGTATTTGAATGTTACTATTTGCTTTACATTATATATATATATATATATATATATATATATATATATATTACGAATATTTTTCTAGATGATGTTATTTTCTTATTTTATTTGTTTAAAGTTTTAGAAAATGAAATTCAAAAGCAAATAATATAATATTGAATATTTGCTTTGATTTTGTATACGTGGCCCATTCCTACGCAACCAACACATTATCCACACGGATATACACGCTTAGGTAACTCGTTTTCGTTACGCCACCTCATCATCTTCTTGCATTATTTTTCATTTAATTCTTACCTTAGTTTGAATCAGATTTTTGTAATATCATCTATCTTACTATCTTCATATAATTCTACCATGGCTGCACTCGTCCCTTTCCTTCACGTGTGCATATCCATAACACTTTTTTTTCTCAATAATTGGGAGGTTAAAAAAAAAACAATATTAGTATATGAGATACATACCTTTTCTTTTATTTTTCTGAAAAAAAGTACAAATTATTCATACTCCTCTATAATATCAAAGCAAGAGACAGAAATAGTGATTTCAAACTTTTAAAAAGGTATTTTAGAACTAAAAATGTTAGAAAACAAATTCAAAATTCAATAAGAAAGGATTAGATAGGAAAAATTGAAAGTAAATTTTACATATTAATACAAAATTGATTAAATTTTAACTGTCTTATAAATTTAAATAATTTTAGTTAAATTTTTTACTAAAAATTATTTTTGTTAAATACTTAAATATTTTTTCATCCGTGGTTTGACTTTATTTACTCTTTATTCAATAATTCGCTTCTCTCTTTTCAAACGCAAGTTGAACGGACAAAAAAGTTAAAATAACATTAAAGTTATTCCATTGATCGAAAAATTAAATGAGAGAGTAGTTAAATGAAAATAAAAAATATTATAAATATTTGATGAAAGAATTTTTTTAATAAACAATTAATTAAAAATATCTAGAGATAAAATACAATAATAGTTGGCATGTATGGAATGGAATGGAATGAATGGAATGGAAGGTGATGTGAGTGCGTATGTTTGTGTTATCACGTGCCGACACACCTTTATAAAACCAACTGAATGCCATTGCCTAAAATGCAGAAGAAAGGTCTGGACACAAACTATTCCACTGTCTCTGCTCTCTGCTTTCTGGTTCATGTTTTGTTTTGTGCGTGATTGTAAAGTCTTGAAGCTGGGTTCCTGTTTCTGAACTCAAGCAGGTGACAGTGGCGTGTGTTCTAATACCAGAAAAGGTTACGGAATCTTGTTCCTTGTTTGCTTTGCAAGATATTCCAGCTCTTACACACACAGACACCCTTTCACCCCACGTTGCATCATCTTCAACTCTGCGACTTATTGTGAGCATTCCAATCAATTCCACGTTTCTTTCTTATCATGATATTCATTCTAGTTAGTAGTTGTTATTGTTAGTGTTTCTGGGTAAGGCTCAGGGAAGATTGAATTTTGACCAAAACATAGGTAGGAGGTGATCAAAGAGAGAAACTTTGACTTTGGTGATGATTAATTCGTTTCTTTTCCTGTTTCTACTTGATTTTTTCTTTGATCTGTATTATTTGGTGTGAACACTGTTTGAATGATGAATGGGGCAGTTTATGTTATGGAACCAAAAAGCTAGAAGTGTTATTGATTGTTGTTTTTGTTATGAGCTCTGTGGCATCATAATCTGATAATCTGATGCTGTTTCGTTACCGATAGGATGGAAGAGAGTAGGACACATGTTTTGGAAATAATAAGAAATTAATCATTAACCAGTTTTTAAAATTGTTTTGGAAACAAAAGCAGGTCAATTTTCTTGTAATTTATGTAGATGTACTTATTCAATGAAATTCTGGAATAATATGGAAAGTCCTAATGAAAAGATATGACCTTCTGGCAGATAAAGTTTTGGTTCAAATTTGTTTTGCATGAACCTAACCTAACCTAACTCTTTGCTCACACCGTAGGAAGGCATTTATCCTTTCAGCAGGAAGAGATGACAACATTGTCGGATATAGGGGTTGCTGCTGCCATAAACATTTCCAGTGCATTGCTTTTCTTTGTGGCATTTGCTATTTTGAGGCTTCAACCTTGGAACGATAGGGTGTACTTTCCAAAATGGTATTTGAAGGGTCTAAGAACAGATCCAGTTCAGGGAAGAGCGTTTGTGAGCAAGTTCATCAATTTAGACTGGAGAGCATATCTTGGGTTTTTGAATTGGATGCCAGAAGCAATCAGAATGCCAGAACCTGAGCTTATTGACCATGCTGGATTGGACTCTGTTGTTTACTTGCGGATTTACTTGATAGGGTATGTATGCAGCATTGAGTCAATGCGACTTCAGGAAAGCATGGTACGGTTGTTCTCATCTGATGTTTTCTGTTTGTGTTGACAGGCTTAAAATCTTTGTCCCTATAGCATTCTTAGCTTGGACTATTCTGGTTCCTGTCAATTGGACTAGTACCGGCCTAGAAGGAGCCCACATAAGAAACATAACTTCCAGTGACATTGATAAACTCTCTGTTTCAAATGTTCATAGTCGATCTGAAAGGTTTCAATTTCTCCATTCAGTGCTGTTGCAATTCTGCTATTCCATTTTCATGTTTTCTACCAAAGTCTTCAAATTTGAACTGTCTCTATGCCAAGTGTAGTATGGTGTTTTAGATTTACCATCTAATTAGGTGAAACCGTAAGCTTATCTTAATTACTTGTCATCTTCTTTATTGCTTATGATACACCTAAATTATCAATTATTCCCACCAGTCTTTCTTTCTAGTTCTCGGACAACATCACTTAATTCCCCAAAATCTATTTGAATATTAACATTACTCGTTCTACTTAATTGGCATCGTCTCCCTTGTTAACATTAACATTGCAAAGTAAGTCACTAATGTGATGCATATTAACGTATACTAAAGTTCTGTGAACTTCTTCAGGTTTTGGGGACACATAGTAATGGCTTATGCCTTTACCTTTTGGACTTGCTATGTTTCGCTAAAGGAATATGGGAAGGTAGCATCAATGAGACTTGGTTTCCTTGCAGCAGAAAAGCGTCGTCCTGATCAGTTTACGGTAAACTGAATTTTTCACCCTTCAATTTTAAATGTAACTATTGTTTATAGAACTATGTGGTTGCAGATTGTGGTTCACTCTTTTGTTTGTTTTACTATAATTTTGTCTGGCTTTGAGCATCTCTGCAAGAAAGTAATGGAATCTGATTTGAGCTTTTAGAGGTTGGAGGTGGTATTATACTTGGTCATTTTCAATGGTAGATTTCAGTTGTATATTTAACAGTTTTTTGCGTCTTCTTTTAGTACAACAGAGCAATGCTGTTCTTGTGCATCTTTATTACTAGTGATGAATTCAAGAAAATTGCAGCAGTGATTGAATTGTCATGCACTAGCTACTCATAATATTTTTACTTATAGAAATAATCTGTACTCAGGTGCTTGTTAGAAATATTCCATCAGACCCTGATGAATCTGTGAGTGAGCTTGTTGAGCACTTCTTTTTGGTCAATCATCCAGATCACTATCTAACTCACCAGGTTGGTTCCTACTGTTTACACCTACACTGCTCAAATGATACTTGCATCATTATCTCCCTGATTTTCGTATTATGCATTGTGTGCTTTCTAGTTTCTAAGTTTTCTCCCTTTATTACAAGGTTTGGATATCTTGTGGCCAGAATTCACCTTGTTACTGCACTTCACCGTGTTCATTGAATTCAAGTTTATAATTTGAATTGAAATTACATATACATTATTAACTACATGTTAAATGAAACTGGCATGTTTGATTCGAGAAAGTCATTCCTTGTTTTCATTAATAATTACAAAAATCCACACTTTCTACTCTGTTTCCAATTTTCAATTATATAGGAAACTGTGAAAGCAACATTTTAGTGTTTCTACCATTTCTGGCTCAAATTGCACAAATCTTTGACAACTGAAACCATGTGTAAAAAAAGGTTGTACTTTTGAATTATTGGCAAAAATAGAAACCAAAACTGATAATCCTTTCAAAAACCAAATAATCCACAATTTTCCCTTCCATTGTCCTATCTTCTGATACCCAATATACTGTTGCTCTTAAGTTTCTATTTAGTTTTCTTTCAATGGGTACAAATAGTATCAACCAATTTATTATAACATTTATGCAGGTTGTTTATGATGCCAACAAACTTGCTAAGTTGGTTAACAAGAAGAAGAAGTTGAAAAATTGGCTTGTATACTACCAAAATAAACTTGAGAGAACTTCAAAAAGACCCCAAATAAAGGTATTTAAATAGAAATTGATATTCAGTCAAAATTTTATCAGAACCATCCAGGTTTCACTTGAGCTTTCCCTCTTGTTTCGTGCTGCCAGACTGGTTTCCTTGGCCTTTGGGGAAAGAAAGTGGATGCTATTGATCACCACACCAATGAAATTGATAAGTTGTCTAAAGAAGTAAGTATCGTATATCTTCTTTTCTACCACAAAGTTTATCTCATTGCACATGCATGATGAAATCTTCCATTCCAATAATACATAAACAAACTTCAAAGAAATTTACTTTTATATGAAATCTACCCTTTTTTATGGATCCGCAAATGCTAGTTGTTAATATAAGGGGGGAATTTGAACCCGTATCCTATCCCTCCCTCCCGTCCAATTTTACTACCTAGCCAAATCTACTTAAATTTTGCTGAGCCCATTTTAGGCTAGAATTTCCCAAACATTCTGCTAGTTTACTTTATCACGTGCATCAGAGTATTCTGCTATCTTGTGGCAGCCTTTCCTTATTCATCATTTATATCAAAATAGAGAATTTTCCAAATGCTGGCTAGAGTTTGTCCTAATCAACTTTGGACTACAACAAATGCTGAAGGAACTTTTCAATTCACTTTTGCTTAGGGCCAATATCAACATAATAGGTCATTTGTAGATAGCCTTATTGTATTTTCATTGCTTAGTCTCTTTCTTTAAGTTTTCTTGATGATCAGAGGTGATTTTGCAGATTGTTGAGGAGAGGGAAAAGGTCACAAATGATCCCAATTCTATCATGCCTGCTGCGTTTGTTTCATTTAAAACAAGATGGGGTGCTGCTGTTTGTGCACAAACTCAGCAAACCAGAGATCCTACACTTTGGCTGACTGAGTGGGCTCCAGAACCGCGAGATGTGTATTGGCGAAACTTGCCAATTCCCTACGTTTCCCTCACTGTCAGGAGATTAATCATAGCTGTGGCATTCTTTTTCCTCACTTTCTTCTTTATGATCCCCATTGCATTTGTTCAAACCCTTGCAAGTATTGAAGGAATCCAGAAAGCAGCACCATGGCTGAAGCCACTTGTTACCATGTAAGCCTAATCTCATGGCTGGAAATCTCAAGATATGATTTCACTTGCATCACCGGTGATTACTTATTCAAACGTATCTCATTGTGCAGCCCTTTCATAAAGTCATTCATTCAAGGTTTTCTGCCTGGTATTGTGCTGAAGCTGTTCCTTATCTTCTTGCCAACAATATTGATGATCATGTCTAAATTTGAAGGCTTTGGATCTATATCATCTCTTGAGAGAAGATCAGCTTCTAGATACTATCTTTTCAATTTTGTGAATATATTCCTTGGGAACATACTTACCGGAACAGCATTTCAACAGCTCAGTTCTTTCATTCACCAACCAGCGAACCAGTAAGTTATTCCATATAGAGAAGTCGGTTTTTTGTTCTCTGTAGTTATTTACCTTGTAAATTGCATTACTATATTCCCTGTGTTGTGGGTGTGGTCTAGTAGTCTTGTGTTAGTACTCAACATACTATATCACTCCTTATTACATGGAAATGGCTTTAATGCTGGATCCGTGCCAGCTATTAAAAAGTAATGGTGTCATAATCTATACTATGAAATATACCTTTTAATAAACAATATTATAATATTCTTAAGTACCCTCAGATAGTTTGATTCCATGTATTGATGGATCCAAGATATTTTCTTATATGTATGCTGTGTCCATAAAATTAAGCACTCTTGTTAATCTTTTGGCAGATATCCGGTAACAATTGGTACGGCTATTCCTTTAAAAGCAAGTTTCTTCATTACTTATATAATGGTTGACGGATGGGCCAGTATAGCTGCGGAGGTTTTGATGTTGAAACCATTAATTTTTTATCACTTGAAGAATTTTTTCTTGGTGAAAACTGAAAAGGACAGGGAAGAGGCCATGGATCCTGGGAGTATCGGATTCAACTCTGGAGAACCGCGTATACAATTGTACTTTTTGTTGGGTCTAGTATATGCTGCAGTCACTCCTGCTGTTCTTCCTTTCATTATAGTTTTCTTTGGCTTGGCCTATGTTGTCTTCCGTCATCAGGTACACAGATGTTAGATTTTTAATTACAAGCCAATGGTGATTGAATTTTATATGCACGTTTATGATTCGATGCTCCATCAACCGTCGTTAAAAAATGCACACGGCACATTTAGAGCTTAGCACCGTAATGGCTTATACAGGAGTCCCTATTAGTATACGAGTATTTTTAAAAATATTGTGAGAAGTTCCTGGCATATAGTCACACGTAGAAAACTAATAGGAACAATTAATCATTTGATATAGGATTTTAAAGGATGACTCTTTTTGATCTTGACGGTAATGGATTAACTTGTCCATAGGGAGAAAAGAGTTCAAGATGTCCTTGTGTTTGTAGGTCTCAATGATTATCTTATAACTTGTTGCGGGGCATTTCTAAGTAGTGTACTAGAACTAGTTAACTTGACCACCCGGAACACTTCCCTTTTCAATAAGTCAGAATATGTTCAACTTCAATCTTATGATAACTAAATATCTGCATAATTTTTTTCGTTGTTCGTACCTTTTACTTTTTTTCGAATGCAGATCATTAACGTATACAATCAGCAGTATGAGAGTGGTGCAGCATTCTGGCCTGATGTCCATTTCCGTATCATTTTGGCACTGATATTCTCACAGATAGTTTTGATGGGGCTTCTCACCACCAAGAAAGCTGCTTCATCGACTCCTTTTCTCATTGTTCTTCCAATACTAACCATATGGTTCCATAGGTACTGCAAAGGACGTTTTGAATCTGCTTTTGTTAAATTTCCTTTACAGGTATGTCAATTTGTACTTCGTGCCTAGTAATTCCTTGAACTGCTTGCATTAATATTTGATGGTAGAGTCATGGTTTCTACCTTTGGCTGTTTATTTGTTAGAGATGATTGAAACAGGAAATATATTATTGCATCTGTTCTATAGGATGTCCTTTTCCTCTTTCCGACCAATGGTTACATGGCATAGGTCAGATGAATTAAAATGATGCATTGTGTTTTGTAGTATGTATCAGATTTCATCATAAAACAAATTACCTGTTACATTTGTTGAACAATGCCAAATTTTTCTAGGACAAATCTAATAATACGGATTTACATGAGTGATCCTCAAAATATCACCACCTTAGTTTAATCTAAAACCAAAATTGGTTTGGAGATACCATATAAATATCTAGTTTCCCATTTCATGTAATTTTAATGTTGTGGGAACTATTTATGCAGGAAGCAATGATGAAAGATACATTAGAACGAGCAATAGAACCTAACCTTAATTTGAAAGGTTATCTTCAAAATGCCTATGTTCATCCAATTTTTAAGGACAGCATGGACGAGGACAGTGATGATGAGGAGATAATGAGTATGGACTTTGAAACCGAAAGCGCGATTGTGCGCACAAAACGCCAGTCCCGAAAGAATACACCATTACCCAGCAGAAACAATGCGTCATCTCTTTCTTTGTCTGATGGCATTCAAAGTCATCTAGAGCCTTAAAGAAAAATGGGATCACTGTACGTTTGACTTTAGCTCATTATTTTGTAAACAGATTAGGGTGATATCATGTGCAGATGCAAATACACTATGCTACATGCTACATCAGTTGACAAAGTTGAGGAAGATGGGCTTGTCTCTTTTAGTGATTCTTGCTGGAGGGATTCATTTCGTGTTTTGGGATTGCAAGATGAAATTACTACATGCAGATCACATAAGGCAGATATTTTTGTAATGCTTAGGATTTTGTTGATTACTAGGGAATACAGGTTTTATCTTTTAGGTCTATCTTATATTCGGGGATAATTGTAACTCGTAAGTCACTAGAAAATTTATTGTACATAGATTAAGCTCAGATGGACCTTATCTGCCATGTTGAAGGACAAAGGAGTAGGATAGCCATAAGCAAAATAGTTGAAGAAATTTTTTATTTCAGTTTGATTTTGGAAAATGATACAGTGACAACTGTAATTTGATAACTTCTTTCACTAACTCACGTGACATTTGTTTTTTATTTATTTATTTTAATCTTTTTCAATTTTCACATTGGTTTTTTCTAAGAAAGGGGAAGAGAAAAAACAAAAGATGTGAATGCAAATTGGAAGAGAAAAAGTAGAAAGTGTGAGCGTAAACTGATGAGCCGAAGAGCATCTTATTTGTCTTCTTCAACCGCGCTAATATTCGTCTTAATCGTTGTTCTTCGTTTTCAAACTCTATTTTTCTAAAAACCCCTCTTCATCGTCCCAAACAATGTAGGTTTTTTAAAAATTTTATTTTTCTAAAAACCTCTATTCTTCTTCGTCCCAACGGTGTGAGTTTTAGAAAAATCATATTTTTCTAAAAACTCTTCTTTTTTTTCTTCGTCCCAACGGTGAAGGTTTTCTCATTGGACAAAAGTTTCAACGATTCAGTGTCCGTACCAATTGGGGTGGAAAGGAGGGATTTTTATTGTTGTTTGTAGTGGCGTCGTCGTTGTAGTGATGTAAGTTTGTGAGTATTGAGTCTAGTTTGTTCCTCTTTGTTTTTTGGAAAAGGAAAATAAAGGTGTCTATATTTCTTCTTTACTACCACTACGCAATATTTTTTGCTTACTTATGGCTACATAAGTGCTAACATGTGCATACGTTTTGAACATGTGTGAAAGGATGTATAAAACCTATTTCAATCTTCACTTTCTTCATTACCAGTGAGGAGTATATGTGTTGGTGAGTCAAGAAATGCAATTTTCGTAATTTAATCAACAACAACATATGAATTCATCCCTTATTATGTGCCAACTTGTGACTTAATAAATGCTAACTCAAGTTTATTACATTCCTTGACTCATAGTAAAGGGATGAATTCATATATGCACTTGGGTTAGCATTTATTAAGTCACGGGTTGACACATAGTAAGGGGATGAATTCATATGTTGTTGTTGATTAAATTACGATTGCATTCCTTGACTCACCAACATATACTCTTATTGGTAATGAATACTCCTATTGGTAATGAAGAGAGTGAAGATTGGAATAGGTAAGCAAAAATACTGTGCACGAAGAAATATAAACACCTTTATTTTCCTTTTTCAAAAAATAAAGAGGGAACAACGACGCCATTACAAACAACAATAAATTCCCTCCTTTCCACCCTAATGGGTATGAACGTCGAATCGTTGAAGCTTTTGTCCAATGAGAAAACCTTCACCGTTGGGACGAAGAAGGGATTTTAGAAAAATATGATTTTTCGAAAACCCACACCGTTGGGATGAAGAAGAAGAAGAGAGGTTTTTAGGAAAATAAGGTCTTTAGAAAACCCACATTGTTGGGATGAAGAAGAGGGGTTTTTAGAAAAATAGGATTTGAAGATGAAGAACAATAATTAAGACGAAGATTAGCGCAGTTAAAGAAGATGATGAAGGATTATCTTGTTTTCTTTTAGAGTTATGAATATGGTGAAGTTATTTAAGAAAACTTTTTGAAAATTCCCACTGGACATTAAGATAGCAAGCTATCTAGATGTGAAGGTTCATTTCTCAAGCTCATGAAAGGAAGAAGAGAGTTGGATTCAAGCTTAAACTCACACGACATTAACAACACTTAAAGAACCAAAATGAAAGAAGAAACATTAAAAATGGAAAGCATAGAAGATGAA
>Ga0209589_1014245_pt1 | contig 10044 bp, 3 predicted proteins | sample CowpeawhiteBW_FD_187525 | JGI IMG/M metagenome (GOLD analysis project Ga0209589, IMG submission 187525) | Root nodule microbial communities of legume samples collected from California USA - Cow pea white BW (SPAdes) (version 2) | ecosystem: Host-associated > Plants > Roots > Nodule | place: USA...
TATGATAGAGAAAGAATAGAAGGTAAGATATAAAATACATAAGTCTAATTCTTATCCTAATACTAATATTTTATTTGAGGTATTTTGCTCTTTCAATCTATTATAGTTCAATAGTTAACTTAGTTAATTTAGTTAACTTAACATAAGTTTAGTTTCTTAAAACTGAACTATTTTATAGTACAGTTCAATTATTATTATGAATAGTTTAGTATATTTTAGTTTAATATAGTACAACTAACTATAGTTTATATCTTATCATCTAGACTATGATTGAATAACAGTCTCGTCAGTGATCATAACTACGTTGAATTATTTCACAACTTTTAATAGAAAAGAAATTTAATTATTAATTTAATATCTATATTTAATAATACGATTGATATTAATTTTAATATTTTCTAATTTTCAATGTTTAATTTAATATCTATATTTAATAATACGATTGATATTAATTTTAATATTTTCTAATTTTCAATGTTTTAAATTAAGCTGATTTATTTTTTCTATTAAATTGATATTAATGATAAAGTGTCACATATAAAAATTTAAATTATTTTTTATATTTGGATTTTATAATTTAACACTACTAAAAATTTTCATATTATATGAAATTTTCTTGTCAATTTATTACAAAATTTTGAAAGAAAATTTTTTTTTATTAATTTTTAAAAATCTATAGTATATAATTATTTTTTACAAAATTATAAAATTCGTAGATACTTCTTATAAAATTTGTTGTGAAAAAATATTTTATATAAAATATTTTGAAAAAAATATTAATAGCAATTTCTTATCATTTCTTTTTCACAATAAAATTTATAAGTATTTTTAAAAAAAATATTTCAAAACAAAATTGATAAGAAATATAATTTTTTTTTCGTAGTGTGATATATGATACTTTTTGGATTTTAACAAACAACGTATTTTACAAAAAAAGTATTTTTTTTTAATAACCATGTATCGTAATAGTTAAAAAATAAAAATTATTTTGTCAGTTATCTAAAGTGTTGCAAAATTAACTGTCCATTCGTTTTTAAATTATAAACGTGCGTAGGGATGTCAACAGGACAGGTAGGGTACGGGTAGTAGCTCCCCCTGTACCCTACTCGCTAGATAAATATCCGCCCCGTATCCGTATCCATATCCGTTGGGTATTCGTTATGCAGGTACCCGCCTATTTTTTTCATATCCGCGGGTATCCACGGGTACCCGCGGATATTTACAAAAATATTTTAAAAAATAAATATTTAACCATAATTAGTGTTTGGATCAACAAGTCCCCTTTATCCCATTGATTCTTGAAAAACAAACAAATAAAAAATCACTAACAATTTATATTGTGGTTTATTTTTGAATGAAATATTAAAAAAATTAATAACTTCATCAATGTTCACCTCTTGCAACATTGTATAAAGTTTCATGTTGTCCAATTTTAATCTAGAAGAGCCTGAAAACATAAGAAGTTCTTTAAAAATTTATAACAATCACTTAATTAAAATATCTAAGTAAAGGTGTTAATTTCATTACTTCCATGTTGGTCCATAACCAGTCTTGGAGACACATCAATGCCTCCACAGTATCTGGAAGTAATCTACTATGTTGTGGGGTAAGAATCCGACCACCATTATTACATGAAGACTCGTAATATTTTTTACTAATATATATATATATATATATATATATATATATATATATATATATATATATATATATAAGGATGTTCTTTTGAATTAAAGTTTAGAGGATGTTGCTTGACTCTCCACTTCATTCTTTGGTGGTTGAGTAGTTTGAGTTTTAGTCGTTGGTGCATTCTCAGCAGTTTCAGCAGTTGGTGCATTCTCAGCAGTTTGGGCATCTGGAATCGAAAGACAAATAAACCCCAAAATAGAAGTACAAAAACCCTAACCCACGAGCAAACACAACTCAGAAAACCCTAAACATTGAAAAATTAACGTTAATTAGCCACCTGTACAGTACACGTAACACACCCTAATACAAACTGTGCCACCTGTACAATGCTCCGTTAATGATTTAACGGCGTTACAGAAAAGGATCAAATCAAACATGAATTGCAAAAATGAGGACCATTTTAAACATTCGATAAAAATGATGACCATTTTAAACATTCTGTCAAAATGAGGACTATCCGCAACAAACACTATGAAAATGAGGACCAAAAAGGTATTTAAGCCTTTATAATTACTATAGTTTCTTGAGTGACGAAATAATGTAACTTGAAGATAATAATTTAAAATTTTTAAAAGACTTAAAACATACTTAAGCTAAAAATTAATACAATTTTGAAATAAATAAAATCATTGACTAATAAAAAGTTATAAAATTATGAATTTAAAAAATTAAAAATCATAAAATAATCAAATTGTAAAATTATAAAATTATATCCAAACAATTTCAATTAGTTATCACGATACAAATCTTTGAAGCTTCCTATTTTTTTTATTTAATTGTTATTTTTAAAGTTTAAAATAATATTAATCAAGAGATGAGAGATAACATGACATCACACCATTTGACAATCAGAGTTTAACAGCAACACAATAAAAGATTTTACTATAAATAATCATTTAAATTTTAAAATTATTATCAAATAAAGCTAATAACAGATAGAAGAATAGAAGGAAGAATATAGAATGAGATAATAGAGAACAACTTTTATGGTTGTTTTATTATTAATAGAAAGAGTTCTATTTATAAATAGAACATTGTAATCCATAAAGGATGCAAATCAAATGATAATACAACTATTTAGATAAAGAGTAATGAACCATATCAATATCAATCATCATACAATTAACTGTATCAAATCAATGGATGACCATTACTTCATAACAAAAATATAATTATTAATAGAGTATTTTAGAAGAATGTATGAAAAGATGTGGGAGTTTGTACATAATTTTGTGATGCATTATATTAGGAAGTTGTTATTCGTCTTAATCTTAGCTTTTAATGTTATGTTTTTCTATTGGTTTAATTACTCGTATGGTACCTACTTTGGTACAGGTGTGTCAAGGTATCCCGCTTTTAAAAAAGAATGCAACTTTTAAAAAAGTGCTTCAATTAGGTCCATTTGAGGCGGAGTTGACTAATGCTGTTAACGACATGTCACGTGTCAGTATGTGATTTTTTTGATTTTTTTTAATTTTTTGAAAAAAAAAATGTCACGTGTTAGGTCCTTGTGTGTGACACGTGGCATTATCAGTGTCACGTGACATTGTAATGTCATGTGTCAATGTCATTAACAGATGTCATTGTGTTGATTTCGATTTAGTCTCCATATATGTCCTTTTGATTCAATTTAGTACTTACTGTGTATCTGATTCAATTTTATCCCAATTTTTTTTAATAATTAAAATATTTATGTAATCCATTTTTTATAAGATTAAAACTAATTAAGTATAAATATTTTTACAAAATTAAGTACTAGTATTTATATTGTTTCTCTGAATTTCAGACCAAATTTATTACTTGTATAAATGTTATACTAATATTTTTTATTAAAAATGACCTTTTAACATATTACTTTATTAATTACCTTTTTATTAAGTACTCATGTTTTGTTAATTATTAATTTTTTTTCTAAAATAGAACAATATTGTCTCTTACTAATTTTAAACCAAAATTTTTATTTGTATGAATGTTATACTAATTTTTTTTATTAAAAATGAGTTAATAAAAGGTTAAATCATTTCAGAGGTCCCCATTTTTGTAGCAAAATCTCACGTAGGTCCCCCCATTTTTATTTGACTCAATTGAGTCCCTATTTTTGAAAATTCGTTGCAATCGGTTCCTTTCCGTTTGTTGTCCAGTAACAGTGCTAATTATGTGTCATGTGTCAGCACGTGGTTTTTTTAATTTTTTTTAATTTTTTAATTTTTTTTTAATTTTTAAAAAAAAAAATTGCCACGTATCAATCTGACATTGTGCCACATGGCATAGACAGTGTGATGTGGCAGTGACAGTGCCACATGTCACTATTGGATGTGAAAAGTCTCAATGTAGTCCCTATATTTGTTATTTTGTCTCAATTTGGTCCTAATTTTGTTAAAACTGAATCAATTTCATCCTGTATCAAATTTAAATTTTATATAAATTTTACAATGGTATTTTTATTATAGTTGATATTTTTAACAAAATTAAATTTATTTAAATGTATATTTTGCACTGATATTGATTTAAATTTTAATTTAAATATTTATATATCCATAATTTATAGATAAATGTTAGAGTTGTTTTAAAAATAAAAACTTTATAAATTCAAATAGAAAATTTTAAAAAAAATATATAACAATTCTAACATTTGTCAGTATTAGAAGTATAAAAATTATTGATATATAAATATTTGAAACAATATTTAAATAAATTTCAATGCAAAATATACATTTAAATAAACTTAATTTTGTTACAAATATCAATTATAATAAAAATACCATGTAAATTTATATAAAAATTAAATTTGATATAGGGATGAAATTGATTTAGTTTTAAAAAAATAGGGACCAAATTGAGACAAAATAACAGGGACTACATTGAGACTTTTGACATCCAATAGTGACACGTGACACTGCCACTGCCACATCACACTGTCTCTACCACGTGGCACAATGTTAGATTGACACGTGACAATTTTTTTTAAATTAAAAATAAATAAATAAAAAAAGTCAAAAAAACCACGTGCTGACACGTGGCACATAATTAGCACCTGGACAACTAACGGAAAGGAACTGATTGCAACGAATCTTGAAAAATAGGGACTCAATTGAGTCAAATAAAAATGGGAGGACCTACTTGAGATTTCGCTACAAAAATGGGGACCTCTGGAATGATTTAACCCTTAATAAAATGACTTTTACAACTAAATTTTAATATAAATATCAAATACTTAATTTTTGTAAAAATGTTATACTTAATTACTTTTAATTTTATAAAAAATGAATTTTATAATTATTAAAAAAATTGGGTCAAAATTGAATCAGAGACACATAAGTAGGGACTAAATTGAATCATTGAGACATATATGGAGACTAAATCAAAATCAACCCAATGACATATGATAATGACACTGACACGTGGCATTGCAATGCCACGTGGCACTAATAATGTCATGTGTCACACAGGGACCTGACACGTGGCATTTTTATTTTTATTTTCAAAAAATTAAAAAATAATTTAAAAAATTAAAAAAACCACAAACTGACACATAACACGTCGTTAACAGCGTTAGTCAACTCTGTCTGAAAATGGACCTAATTGAAACACTTTTTCAAAAGTTGAAATACAATTGGCATATTTTAAAAGCGGATACCAGATTAACACATCTCTACCAAAGTTAGTACCATACGAGTAATTAAACCTTTTCTATTTAATTGCAAAACCTGAAACATATCTATAAAAACATTTTCTGCAAAACGTTGAAAAATTGTACATAAATACCTATCATTTATAAACTATAGAACTAGAGTATATATACAAGAAAAAAACTTCAAAATCTATAAATGTAACATCTTAAAAAAACTAAGTTGGTCTAATACCAATATGCACTAATATAATCAATAATATTAATATATGTTATTCTTATTATTCATTCTGATTCTTAAGAAAATATTTCCATATATTATAAAAGAGTATATATCGATAAAATATAGGTAAAATATGCAACTCTCAACTCATCTATATTTATAAATGTTATAAAAGAGGAAACACAAAAAAACATAAATTGACACCGACACATGACATTATATAATGCATTTTCAATTAATAGTTTAAGAAAACAATTGCCCATGACCTTCACTCATGTTCCCAATCAATAGTTAAGCAGGAAGTGAAAATAAAAATTGTAAATGTAGTTAATATTTCCAACCAAAAGAAAGTAATTAAGTAATAAAATAAATTGTAATAAAAGTTTTAATTTAATTTTAGAAAAAATATAATAAAATTGTAAATAATATATATTTTTTTAGTAATAATTTCATTCAAATAAAACGGGATTAAAACTAATTTGTTGTTATAGATTCAAACTAACTTATATATTACTAGATATAAATTATACTAATAACAATAATTTTAATTAATAATTAATATTTTAATGAGAAAATAAAATAAAAAATAATAAATACAGTTAATATTTACAACCAAAAGGAATTAATTAAGCAATAAAATAAAAATGTTTAGTAACTCATTTAATACTACATAGTTAGTGTAAATTAGTAATTTACCGTTATAGATTTTAATTATTTGACTTTGGGATGAAACTATAATGTAAATGAAAATTTCCCAAAGAAAAAAAGTAATTAACTAATACAATAAATTGTAATCATTATTTTCATTTTCATTTAAATTTAATAAAAAAATATAAATTCAAATATAAAGATGGTTAATGATAATGTAATTAATTTATAAAATTTAAAATAGTAAGTACGTATTTAATAATAATAATAATTTCAATAAAAAAATTGAAAATAAAATTGAAAAAAATTGTTTATATGTTTCTATTACAAATTTGGTACATACCTATTTTACCATAAGGCTTAATATGTAGCATACAACATAAAAAAATATTCAGTTTTAAAAAAATGGAATAAACCGTTCGAGTAAATTATAAAAAAAAAAATTGGCAAATCTCATCCCATAGTCAACTACATTTTTAAAATATTAAAAGATTATTTGATTGAAAACACCGAATCGTCTCTATTATCATTGGTTGAATTTATGTATCTTCAATTTGTATATTCTCAATTTGTGGTGAATATGATATTTTGAAGATTTTTTGAGGGAGTAATACTTTGTCCAATAATTGAGTCTCTGGAACAAATTAATAATTTTATATTTTCTTTCATAAATGAAGAGAAAATAACTTTTAATAATTTTATATTGTCTTTCACAAATAAAGAGAAAATAACTTAATATCTCATGTTGTCTTTTATAAATGAAAAGAAAATAACTTTTAATAATTTTATGTTATCTTTCATAAATAAAAAGAAAATAATTTATTTAAGTTCTGACAAACTTAACTCTTTTTTTTTTTTTAACGCTGCACTTCATCATAAATAGGGTAGAAAGGGGTATGCACTTAATCTCCTGTCTAAAACTACAAATGCTTGTCAACATGGGACACTAAATTTTAATTTTCAAGTAACGTTCTACCAATTAATAGAACAGAGGCAATCAACTATATTTAATTTAGTTAAACAATTTCATAACCAATTTCACCTTTTTTCTCATCATTCTTGCGAAACTTTTTTGCTGTTAATATATACACCAGAAATATTAAACGTTGAATAGATATGCCCGTTGGCACGATAACAATGCAGGTGATTTAATTAATGGCAGTTAATGGGGTAGTTGATTTATTTAATTTAGGTACACAATTTCAACTCTTTTTCTTGTCATTATTCTATTCATGAGCGCTAAACTTTTTTGCTATTAATAAAAATATTAAATGTTGCATAGATACTGTCGGCATGACAGCGTACCTAATGGGGTATTGATTTATTTAATTTAGTTAGACCATTTAATAACAAATTAGTGTGTGTAACCCGTGCATACACGCACGAGTTTTTTTTTTGGTGTGTTTTTTAAGATAATATAATTGATATTATATTTATTATTTGTAGAAAAAATTGTAAAAGTAAAAATTTTCAAAAGAAAATTAATTAGAAATGTACATTTTTTTAGTATCAAGTATAGTACAATTTTTTATTTATTTAAATATGATATAAAATTATCTCATAAAAATATGATATTATATTTTTATAAATTTGATAATAATGTGATTAATAATATTTATAGTTTATGGTTATTGTAATAGAAATATTTAAATAAAAGTAAAGATTGTCAACTTTGATTAAATAAATATTTAAATTTAGTAATATTTTTAAAATCCTTTCATGTTTAAAGTATTTGTGATTGAAAGATATTTATTTTGCCAATAGTGTATTGAAATATTGTTGATATTATTTATAATAAAAATAACTTTTCTCTAATATATATATATATATATATATATATATATATATATTCACATTTCTAAGTTACAAATAAATTTTAGGTTGGGATTTTTGATAGTTGAAAAATGAAGTTAAAGTTGAGCGAAAAATAATAGAATGATTGGGTTTTTTATCCTTTTCCCCGATGTCATTTTTCACCAACCCTTAAAAAGAGTTCAAAACGTTAAAAACAAAGTAATTAAAGTGATTTTATGTTTTCTGTGAATGTGATGTTTGAAATCCCGTAATTTGTGATTTTATGGATTTTTATACTTGGAAGATGAAGTTAAAGTTGAGTGGAACCTAATTGAATGGTTAGATCGAGAAAGTTGTGAGGTTGATAATGGAGAATAAATGTTAAAGGTGGAAATGGAAAATGGGTTTTAATTGTTGTAGTGGCTCTCTGTTTGGATAATGAAGATGTTCGTTAATAAAGAAGAAGATCATGAAGTTGGAGAATGAGGAAGTTCACAAACAAAGAAGAAGAAAGATGATGAAGTGAAAATTTAATTTAATTTTTTAAATTTAATATTTTGTTACGTGTTATAAGTGAGCAGTTGACGTGGTATTCTATTTGCCACGTCTAAAGAAATGCTATCGGTATTAATTTTTGAGGACTAATTCAATAAATTTTAAAAAGATGAGGAGTTAAATAGAGTAAACTTTAAACGAGGAACCAAAATCAAAATCGCATAATATTTTAGGGACCAAAAACATAGTTAACCCATTATACTTATTTAAATATTTTCTATGTTTTTTATTTGAATATTTTGCTTCTTTTCAATATTTTTATTTATTATTTCTCTAAAATAAAAATAGTTCACTTTTAATTTCAAGTGTTGAATCGCATAAACTCTTCATTTAGTAAGTAATATACAAAAATATATTTTTTCCTTCATCCTTAATTTTTATTTCATTTAAAGAACTTTGGCTAAAACAATTTTTATTATCGATTTACATTTCAATGAGTTTGGTATATGAAGAGTTTTTCTTGAATTTCAATGTATTTTTTATCTTACCACACTCTTAGTTATATATTTATTTTTCTTTAAGTGATTTCATTTAGTAGTGTATCAAATTGTTTGCAAGACACACAATTGATAATTTTTAATTATTTCTAAAATTTTATTTGTTATTTATTTTTATTATGTAAAATATTGTTTTTGATTATTTTTTATATAATTATTTTTGTTTTCTAACTCATTATCATAATTTTAATATTATCACCATAATTACATAAAGACATTTTACTTACTATAATATAATAATTTAATATCATTATCATACTTTTGTTTATCACCATCTTACATAAATTGAAGTTTAAAAGATGAAAGGTCTATGCAAAATTTCAATTATTATTAATTTAATCTTTGTTCTTTGTGAAATTTTGTGTTCAAAGTGTATTGTAATTTTTAATATTGTATAAAATAAAGTTTACTAAAATTTAGAAAAAGGATAGTAAATATACATTTAAAATAATTTTAAACCTACGTACTTTTTTTTATAATTTTTCAAAACTATATTTTAAATTTTATCAACTTTGTTTTATTAATGTTTACAAAATTAATAATATATTTTAAAAATAATAATAATATTTTAAGAAATAAAAATATTTTTTATTTTTTATTTTATTAAATAAACAAGTATTTACAAATCATAAAGTGATAGAATAAAAAAACGAAAAAATAGTTTAAAAATATAATTTATACTTTAAATATTAGTTATTCAATAATAATTTACGAAATTATCAAGTAATTGAAAATTATAAAAGGATAATTAAAAATAAAAAAATAGTATAAAAATATAATTCCATTTTTAGGAAAAATAAGTTTTAAAATAATAAAAAAATAGATAAAAATAACTTCTAAGCACATTTGACAAAATAAATGTAAACAAAATATAAATCACCAATATTAAATGACTAAAATACTACATTTTGAGAGTATGAATAAAATAAACATGGATAAAAAAAAGTATATTTGATAATATCTTCTTTTCGCATATTATATAATAGATTTTAGGACAAATAATTAAAAAC
>Ga0209589_1014246_pt1 | contig 10044 bp, 1 predicted proteins | sample CowpeawhiteBW_FD_187525 | JGI IMG/M metagenome (GOLD analysis project Ga0209589, IMG submission 187525) | Root nodule microbial communities of legume samples collected from California USA - Cow pea white BW (SPAdes) (version 2) | ecosystem: Host-associated > Plants > Roots > Nodule | place: USA...
GGAGAACTATGGTCGTTTGGTATGGCCCCTCAACAATATACATCGTTGGAATCACTTTAGGATTTCATTTGGGATATGTGAAGCCTCGTCAAAGGTGAAAGTAAAAGCATTCCTAAAGAGTGTTGGTTTTCATGTTTCATGAGTTTCATATAAATCAAAGATTACTATCGTATGACTTCCATCATTTTAATAGCATTTTTTAATATTGTATTATTTCATGAGTTTCGTATGTATCAAAAACCACTCACGCATGAGTTTTATTATTTTAATCACAGAGGACACAATTTTAGTTTGTCAAGATTAATGACAGGTATAATTTATGTATACTCATCCTATAAATTGTTTTTACAACCTCTTTGATAAAAATTTTTATAGTAGAAACATTAAAAAGTCACTTCGTTTTGTACATTTATAATATTCTAAATATATATATATATATATATATATATATATATATATATATATATATATATATATATATATATATATATATATATATATAAAAGGATTTAGTTAATGAATTTAAGAGTATAAAACACGAATTGGGAAAATGAAAACCATTTTAAATATTCAATAAAAATGATGATCATTTTAAACATTCTGTCAAGATGAGGACCATCTGCAACAAACACTACGAAAATGAGGATAAAAAGATATTTAAGTCAATAATGAATAAGAAAATCAAAAAACATTGAGGACGAAAATGAAGAGGAGTGAGACTCACTTACCGGCGGAACGAAGGAGAAGCGTGGTGTGTTTTTGGCGGAAAGGAAAACCGGCGAGAAAATACAAGAAAACACGTGAAATGATGGAAATACAGTTGAGACTAAATAGTTATAATCAACATGCAATAACGGAATTGCAACTGTAAAATTATTATGGAAAGAGAAAATCTATTTTTTTTAATTTTAAATAAAAGTTAACTCAACCAATTAAAATTAAGTGTGATCTGTAATTTATTTTCAGTTAATTAATCTTGTTACTTAAGTTGTGGCTTTTAGTTGACATGTTAAGTTTATGAATACAACTATCATTTGTTGTTTGAATGTATTCATATGAGTATAGTTTTCTAAAATTAAATCAAATGTCGACTAATTTTATCAATTTTGGCGACTTTTGGCACAATAAAATTTATTGAGATTTATTAATATGCATCGTACCTAAAGATTATGTGTTGATAAAGAATAGGATAATGGTGGTATTGTGGTTCAAGGATGTTGAAAACTAGTGAGAAGATATGAAGACATTGTATTTGACACTAAACTTGATGCGTTTAATGACTATACAAAATTGAAATGTTTATTTAATCAAAATGAATATTTTTTCTGATGTCAATACAATATCTAATGTGGTGAAAACACAAAGTTAATTTGAATTACTCTGTATTGCATAATAGATCAAATTTTCAGGTCATTTATGTTTTATTTTCTGTTATTTAATAATATTTGAAGAGCATGCCAGTTTCTGTGTATTTCATATTAGAGGATGCGTGCAGTTTAGAGTGACTCATTAGACCGACTTAATTGTTTGAGATGTAGTACTTTTGGTGATGTGTGTAACTAAGTTCAGAGTCACTGCTTTCATTGATTGGTAGTGTTAGTTTAATTTCATTTCTCAGTTTTTAAAATTTAATTTAATTTATTTTAGCATTTGTATAGAAAAACAAAACAAAATGAGACTCTGTACAAAAGACAAAGAAGTGAAAAGGAAAAGGAAAAGAATTTTTGTATTCGCTCATTATTTGCATCCATTTCCATATTTATTGTTTGGGTACCTTCATTCAGTCACTTATTCTAGCCATCACTTGTTAATTAATCAACAATTTTCTTCTTTCTGCAACAAAATGTAACTTTAAACATTGTGTAAATAGTCAAAACAGTAGGCATTGGGTATAGTTTATTAGAGGCTAGGCTATATGCTATCCTAGTTTTTTTTAATGAAAAAATTAATTTCTTTTTTTTTTCAAGAATTTAGATTTTTTTTAAAGAAATGTTCTATTTGGATAAAAAAATTAAAAAAATATTTAAAATGTAAATATTTTTTTTTAAAGTATTTCAATTAGTTAAATTAATAAAAATTTAAATAAAGGTGGAATTTAAAATCATTTCCACTCATGACTTGACACCTTGAACTTGTGAACCTTAAATAGTAAAAATTATTTAAATACTTTAAGTTGTCTAATATTTTTTAAATTTAAATTAAAAATTTTATGTATCAAAATAAAGTTTTAAATATGTTTTAAGTCCTTGAAAAATTTGAGAACTTTCAATTAAGTCCCTAATAAATTTATATGGCTCCTTAAAATTTTAAAAAATTTTAATTAGGTCCTTACAATTAAGTATGATGGTTAATTGTGTGATGCGACTGTAACATCCCGAAAATGTAACATCCCATTTTAATAGTTTTTATGCTATCAAACAAAACATTAAATTATGATAATTCAAAGGCAGATGATAGTAATAGGCCGGTATAAGGTATCAATACAATCATCCTCAAAATAACTATACATGTACTGCCTATACATACAGCCTACACTAAGAGAGGGTTACAAAACACCCAAACATCTAAGCAAAACTAAGGGTGAAATATACTTCTGGAAGCGCTCAAACACTACTCAACTCCTATCCAGGAGGGGTGTATCTTCACCTGCACTTTTAGCTGCCCACGCCAAACGAGTAGGGGCGATCATTGCAAAAGAGAAAGACACACAGAACAAACATATGCAAGAAGGGTAAGCTAACTTAATAAAGAGAAATCATGCAATTAAATAATTAAGCTTCAATCAAGGTTTATCACATTTATCAGAATTGTTCAAATCACCACAATCATACCACACAATCACCATTCTAGACTCGATATTCGGATTATGTAAGTGACATTGGAGCTCTTGGTGGCTTGCACCTATGACAGTTCCCAAACTCTGCAGAGTTTTGGGCACAAGGGGTATTCACCCAACCACTCCTAGGGTAAGCCCCCTTCGCGTCTATGACAGATCGGGTCCATAGACTAGGACCTCCTGCTACTCCTCCCGACATAATCCAGTATACCTCTATATGAGTCTTAATAGTTATAGGAGCGTCAGGATACCACCAATTTGAGTCCTCATGTCCTTACATTCACTAAAACCATCATCTTTAGAATTTCCCTTGAAATCCTAATTCCACCACATTCTCATACGGACCAAATTCACACAATTCCATCACACTGACTATCATTCATAAAACTCACATACAGGATAGACAATTATCACATCAATCCACTTAGCACAGCTTCATTTAATCTAAAACAGAGAAGGAAATCAAATTCTGCAATGAATCTCGCTCAAGCTAGAGGATCTCGCCTGGGCTAGAGAGTTGTCTCACTTAGGCAAGCTGCTCTCGCCTGGGCGAGACCTCTTACAGTGACAATTCAATAATCATGAGTGAATTCTCTCTCAGGCTAAGCTGGTTCGCAAGATGAGAGGACCTCTTGCTCAAGCGACCCCAGCTCACCTAGGCGAGACCTCACGCAGTGACAGATGCAATCCTCTGATATTTTCGCTCAGGCGAGAGCTGCTCGCCTGGGCGAAATTACTAGGATTCTCATCTGTTCTTCACATGCAGAACCACGCAAATTCATCCAAAACTCAATTTCACACAACAAGCAGTTCCAAACATCAATTAAACACATGATCATGCAATTCAATCACCCAGAAACACATTTTACACGAAAATTGAGTGAAGAGTTAACTTCCCTTACCTATTTTTGGTGAATGCTTTGGGTGAAAGCAACTTTAGAGAGGATAAGCATAATTCTTTAGATCAACCTAGAGAATTCATCATCAAGACACAGGGAAAGGAGGAACACTTGATCAAACTCAGAACAGAAACATAATTTCGAGTTGTAATCTGAAATTGAACCCCAAAACGAAAATGGAGACTTACCTAGAGGGAGGGAGGCTAAGAGTGGAGGCAGCATGAGGCTCTTTTGAGGCTACTTTCCCAGAATTTGTTCCAAGAGCAAGGAGAGAGATTTAGATAGAGAGGAATTAAGGTGACTGTGCAGAGAGTGGTGGTGAAGCAAGGAGAGAAAACGCATGAGTAGTGTATGGCTTCAGTGTGCTGGAATGAGGGAAGAAGAAATAATAAAAGGGTTATCACAGCGACAGTTGTCTTACACGGTCACTTTTCATAAATGTCGTCATATAACTTTTAATTTTTTTATAAATTTATAGTTTTATATTTTTATCTTTTTTATAGTTTTATAATTATTATAAAACTATAAAATTATAAAATTATAAAAAATAAAAAATTACATTTGTATATTTATAATTTCTTAATTATGAAATTATATATTTTTATAATTTATTAATTGTTGTAATTTATATTTTTTAATTTTTAATTTTATACTTTTGTTTTTGTGATTTTATAATTATATGTTTTATATTTTTGTAATTTTGTTTTTATTTGATTTTAATTAAATTTAAAAATATATTTTATTAAATACAGTAAATATTTGGAAAGGATTTTGTCTTCTCTTATAACAAAATATTATCTAACGACATACAAAGAATAACCCATCCGGTACCCAGGACGGGTTGGGAAACGCATTCCATTACGAGGGAATGGTCCCGGCTGGTATTCGAAGTACTTAATACAACATAAAAATTTATTAAAAATTCAATTAAAAGTATTAAACCTAAAATAAATATTATCAAAATAAATTTTTTATCTTAAAAAAAATAAATTGTTTTATTTAAAAAAAATTAAAATATAAAATATTTTAAATTTTTTTATTTAAACAAATTATTTAAAAAAAATTAATTATAAATAATTTAAATATAATCCATTTCAATTTTTCAAACTTCAATCAAATCCTTCATCTAATATTTGTTTATGCCAGTCATGCGCTTAACTTTTTAACAAGTAAAATGAATTTGGAATTATAGCGCATGTAAACTAATCTTAATCTACTTATATTATAATCCGAACAAAATAAATAGATTAAATTTCAGCAGAGAAGAATGATTTTTTTTTTTTTAAACAGGCAAATAGTGACAGAACTTTCTCTGAAATAATACATCTTACCATTTGATGTTTTGTTATTGTGTGAGGTTTATTTCTATGAAAGACTAAGTTTAATTAAGTCTTTGCAATACTTTGTTTTTATTTCTTTCTTTCAATCTGATGTCATTCATCTGCATTATTATTTTTTGTTTCCGCGATTGAAGAGAGTTCTAATACAATTTAATAAGATGAGACAATAATTTAATTTTTGTAATGACATCTTAGATTCATGCTCTTGTATTCTCCAAAAAACTTTCAATTCTAAGATTTTAATCGGCTTAAATACATTTTTGTCCTCATTTTCGTTCTGTTTGTTGCGGATGGTCCTCATTTTGACAGAATATTTAAAATGGACCTCATTTTTACCGAATGTTTAAAATAGTCCTCGTTTTCGCAATTTGTGTTTTGTTTGGTCCTTTTCTTTAATGTCGTTTAAATCATTAACGGAACATTGTACAGGTGGCACAGTTTGTATTAGGATGTGTTACGTGTACTGTACAGGTGTGGTAATTAGATATTTGGGAATAAATAAGTGAGCTAGGGTTTTGGTAAGGAATGTTTGGGCACTTTGTGAGTTTTGGCAATCTTGTTCCTCCATTCTCAATTGGTGTTGTTGCAATCTTCTTCTTCCTGCAATCCCATTATATAGGTATGTTACGGTCCCAATCTTCTTCCTTTACCTTTGGTTGTAATCGTTGGAGGCAACTGTATTGTATCACTTCGTGCACTGTTGGTAGTTCAACGAGAAATGGATTAACCCCGATTTGTAGCTGCGAAGATATGGGAGCTGTGAGGATGACAAAAACTCCAAAAAATATTGGTAGAAAATTTTGGGTACAATTTCTTTTTATTTTTGTGTTAATAATAAATTGCTTTTAATTTTTGGTTTATTGATTTACAGAGTGGTGGTTTCAATAATGTGGGCTGCAACTTTTTCAAATGGTGGTGTTGATGAAAATGATGTCATCATCATGACACAAATGAGACAGATTAATGATTTGGAGAAGTCATTGAAGGTTACTGAGAAGAGGCTGCAATTAGTAATAGGGTTCACTTGTGTTGTTATTGTATTATTCGTACTGTTATTGTGTGTAATCTTTTAAAGTCTAATCTGTTTTGTACTATTGTTAAATGAAGAAATGAATTAGTTTGATTATGTTGATATTAGTCCCAACATGTTCAAAATGATATCTTAATCTTAGCATTGAAGTAAGTGATATTGATTTAAGCTTGGAAAAAATTAAATTGATCTAAGTCTGGAATAAGTTAAATTCATAACATTAATTCATCCTTATCAAAATGCACTACATCAATGTTTGGCAAAAGTGAAATTGAACGAAGTTTAAGGAAAGTCAAAATGCAGTATATCAATAATGAATTCTACATAAGAAATTCCAAAAAATAACTAAGACGTTTGTAGTTGCTATCATGGCCTCCTCCTAATTTGTAATTTCATCATAAACTGCTGAGATGGTTCTTCTAGTGTTGGTAGTGGTGCTGGAAGGAAGAAGAAGATTGGGACCGTTACATACATATATAATGGGATTGCAGGAAGAAGAAGATTGCAGCAACACCAATTGAGAATGGAGGAACAAGATTGCCAAAACTCACCAACTGCCCAAACATTCCTTACCAAAACCCTAGCTCACTTATTTATCCCTAAATATCTAATTACCACACCTGTACAGTACACGTAACACATCCTAATATAAACTGTATCACATGTACAATGCTCCGTTAATGATTTAAACGGCGTTACAGAAAAGGACCAAACAAAACACGAATTGTAAAAATGAGGACCATTTTAAACATTTGGTAAAAATAAGGATCATTTTTAACCACAACAAACACTACGAAAATGAGAACCAAAAAGGTATTTAAGCCATTTTAATTTATGTAAACATTAAAAATAACACAATATCAAACCCCAGTAAACTATCAAGCTTAGAAACTCTGTTAAGTGCGTTTTAGAAAACAATATGCTGTAAATTATTTTTATTTTGAATAAAATATAGAAGTTAGTTTTTAAAAAAAAAAAATTAATCATCTACTTATATTGGATTAAATAAAAGCTATAATTAGGTTAATAATACAGAACCTGTGTTGTTTACTTAACACAAGATTTCGTCCTGGAATGCCAAGGTTGGGAAGTAGGAAAGTATTAAAATAATTAACGGTAAAAATTATTCTCATTAAATTTAATTTTATCTAACAGTGACACTTATTCATGTCTCCGTATACCACCAAATTGAAATTTAAATATTTTATCCCATTACTCAATAAAAATAAAAGGAAATTATGTTTTGACATTATCAACAAATTTTTGATAAAGTACATGTGACACTATCTTAATAGATGAAAAAGAAAAATTTGATATAACTTGAAAAGAACAACAAAAATTAGTATGTGTTAAAAAATAAACTTCATCAAACTTTATTAAAAAAAATTGTCAAAAATATCATAGTCTTAAATAAAAATGGAGAGATCTTCTCCTCTCAAATAGAAAATTGTATGAAATATTTTACACAATAAAATTTTGAATAATAAAATTTTTCAAAGGGAAGATTATTGCGTATAAGGATGAGAGACAAATAATATTTTTGAAAAAAAAAATCCACTCTTTCTGAAAGTCGTTATATTTTATTTTTTGTGTTAAATTTACCATGTGTGAAAAATAGATAGAAACTTTTAAAAGGAATAATCAAACCATAAATGTAAAATTTACACATGCACTTTCCACAAATAACTTTTTTAAACAATTGAAAATGAAAACAAAAAGTTGCATATAAGGAAAAAAAAAAATCTTTAGAAGTTAGGGCTTTTCATGACTTATATATTTATTCTTTTTTGCTTCAACTTAGAATATTCCAGCACATAAGAAAAAACAATCTTTAATAATTTTATTATGAGAAAACTTCTACCGAATAAATATAATGATTTATAATTATCGTTAATAATAATGATCAATTTAAATACTAATTTATGAAATTAAAAGTTATTAATTATTAAAATACTCATTATTATAAATAAAAAATTATAATTATTTATTAAATTAGTATTTAAAATTAATTATCATAATTTTAACTATCAAATAGGTCATTGCAAATCAGCTACCTAGATGTTGGATGTAAGACCCGTTAATATTATTCAGTACTCTTTTTGCCCTAAACTAAAGGGCTGCCCTTGTAAGTGGGCCTAAGGGGCTGACCCAGTAGATAAAATCCTTTTCAGTTGCACTAAGTCACATTTTCATTCCATTTTCAGAGAACTTGAGCTGCAGCCGTCAACCCCCTCCGCTAGGGTTTTGTTCCACTGTCACGTTAGGCTGAAGGAACTTATACTCCATGTAAGTGTCTCTCCCAGTCGTGCTAGTTCCCTTTTGCTATCTTGTTTTGTATTTTCGATTAAGAGCCTTCGTTAACTCAGTTTCCCTGGTTCTGTTCCGATGTCCCGCAAGTTCTACGAGCCCATCTTTGAGTTGTTGTGCTCCGAGGTCCCGTGTCAAAGCTCGGTTAGCCCTTTTCCAGGTACGGGAAGTTAGGGTTTCTAGTTTCGAGTCGTTTTGAACTGTGTTTGAGTTGGTTGTTGATCTTATGGTTTGATCTTTCGTTTTGATGCGTGAGAATGTCTTGTATGATTTGTTTGGTTAGGAAACATGGCTGTTACAGGAGAACAGTGGCGAGACATGTTAATCTCGCCCAAGCGAGCCAGTCTCGCCTAGGCGAGATGAACAGGGAGCTCGCCCAGGACTTTTGCAAGAAAGGTCGCCCAGGCGACCAACTCGGCTTTTTGAGCGAGCGAGCATCTCGCCCAGGCGAGAGGGGTCTCGCCTAAGCGAGATCCCGCGAGTGCTCCTGTTGTCTTTTTCGAGCCCTCGCCTAGGCGAAGGGGGGCTCGCCTGGGCGAGAACGTCTCACCTGAGCGAGACCCTCCAGCCTAAGCGAGGTGCTGGGCGAGACAGTGCAATGTGAGATTGTTTTCTTGGCTTTGTATGGATAATGCTTGCTTGGTTTTGAGTATTGTGCTAAAGGTTTGATATGAATGAGTATGATTGAGTGATGCAAGTCATGAATTATGAATAATGGGTTAACATGAGTTTTGCATGAGATTGTAATGAAATGGTTGGTATGAAAGAGGCATGATAACGATATGATTTGGAAGTCCTTGGTACATGGATGGTTTATGATGAGATGAAATGAGTTGGGCCTGGAACATGAAAGGCGTTGGCTTTAAGGGTTGGTACAATTAACGTATACATGCATGGTGAATATTATTTTTGGCTGCGTGATTATGTTTCGTATGTGTCAGTGCATAATTCCTTGGGGTCTCTAGGTGAGACTTTCGAGGTCGCGCTTCAGTGGTCGGGACGTAATTCCATGGCCCCTGTTAGTGGGTGTCCATGGTGGTGCCTAATCGGTATAACTAGGTAAGGATTCAAGATAAGGTTGCATCCTGACGCTCTAAGGAGTCAGTTAGTCTCATCTAGAGCGGACTGACTCCCGTGGTGAGAGTAGCAGGAGGCCCGAAACTCATTAAGGGCTAACCTTGTGGTGAGGAAAAATTGATCCATCGTAACTAGGGATGTCAACAGGGCGGGTAGGGTACGGGTAGTAGCTCCCCCGTACCCTACCCGCTGAATAAATATTCGCCCCGTACCCGTATCCATATCCGTCGTGTATCCGTTATGCGGGTATCCATCTATTTTTTTCATATCCGCGGGTATCCACGGGTACTCGCGGGTATTTACAAAAGTATTTTAAAAAATAAATATTTAACCATAATCAGTGCTTGGATCAAGAAGTCTCTTTTCTCCGATTGATTCTTGAAAAACAAACAAATAAAAAATCACGATCAATTTATATTGTAGTTTATTTTTGAATAAAATATTAAAGAAATTACTAACTTCATCAATGTCCACCCTCTTGCAACATTTTATAAAGTTTCATGTTGTCCAATTTTAATCTAGAAGAGCCTGAAAACCTAAGAAGTTCATTAAAAA
>Ga0209589_1014248_pt1 | contig 10044 bp, 4 predicted proteins | sample CowpeawhiteBW_FD_187525 | JGI IMG/M metagenome (GOLD analysis project Ga0209589, IMG submission 187525) | Root nodule microbial communities of legume samples collected from California USA - Cow pea white BW (SPAdes) (version 2) | ecosystem: Host-associated > Plants > Roots > Nodule | place: USA...
AAAAAAAAAAATATAAAAAAAAAAAAAAAAAAAAAAAAAAATATATATATATATATATATATATATATATATATATAGGGTTACTTAATTAATTGTGAATATTTTAATAATTTAAACGAGGATAGAGATATGGCGGGGACGGGTATTATGGCGGGGATATATTCATCCCATCCCCATACCCAATTGAAAAAATCGGAGATTTCCCATACCTGGTCAATGCGGAGATTCCCCGTCAAAACGGGGACGGGTTCGGGCAATACCTACGAGGACGGATTTATTTGCAATCTCTAGACTCAAGCATCATTATGGGGCTTGAGGAAAGAGACACCAATGATATAACATTTTTTTTTGTATTAATTGGATGATGATGCTGATGTATAGTATGCAAATCTAACGTGATTTAGTGATTGTGGATACTAAATATTAGAGATCCATTTTTTTGCTGATTATTTAAATCATACAAATTAATATATCAAATAGTGAAAAGTTTAAGAGAAGTTCGTGGACATAGAAACATTTGTATTAATATTCGAGCCAAGGTTACATTGAACTTACCTCAATTGTTGATTTTATAATTTGATATTAAATCAAGGTATTGTTGTAGATCAAATATTAGTCTATAGTAAAACATGATAAGAGCCTCTCCAAAAATGTTTGACTAATTTTCTCTATTTATATACATTTATATACTTAATTCCTATAGCAAATATATAATGCATAGCTATAGTAGTAAATAGAGTTGATTGTGGTGATGTAAGTATCGAAATACATTAAAATGTTACGAGTTATTTATTTGAAATAAGATACCGTATTATTTGGAATAGAAAAGTATATATGTGTTAAGCATGTTGGAAGATCTACGTCGACTAGAGATAAGGTAATAATATATGAGGAAGGTGCAAATCTCATCTTATAAGTCAATTTTGTTGGATTGAGTTAGGCTTAAAACTTACTTCTAACATGATATTATTAAACATTTTGTTCGCCCCTTTGGAGCCTAACGAAGCACCCACTGACATAACAATAATAGTTTTTTAATTAATGCACAGTACAAGTTTTATTTTGTCCAAAGTGTATTAAAACTACATGCAAACAACGTATATTAATTGTCTATCTGATAATTAAGTGGTTGAATGTATATTATTGGACAGGAATCTCTAATGTTATGCATGTGAAACAATGTTGAGATGAAACTCTTCATGGAACTTTTTATATAGTATTCAATAATTTAAATGTTGAACTTTAACGAAACAAAGCATGTTAGATATGTTTATTATAAGATGTGTAAACCACACATTTGTAAGACGTGTCGTTGATTGGAGAATTGGTGTTGGGTGATCCTGGGGTAATTATCCTCTCATCATAGTCGCGTCGTGGCTCATTCAAGCCTGGAAAGTTAATGAATAGGCCAAAACGTACTTATAGCAGACAACTTATTCAATGCATCAAATGCTTCAATTCAAATGTGATTTTGGAACTCATATTATAACATTCACTTTGTTTTGCATCAGACTTGTATTATAGATACACAGGTGGATCTTACTATGGGCAGGATCTCATTGGATGTGTTTACTGTATGGTTTTGTGTATTTTGAGAGAGACTCGTGTAATTTAAATAAATTAAAAAGTAAATCAAATAATAATGAATGATAAAATATTGATTGGATTAAAGATGAGTAATTTTTGTGAAAATAACTTTTATTTGATGGGTTTAGTAACATAATATATACATTGTTGAAGCAGATTGTCTTGCAAGGTATTGTATTATTTTTCTGTGTCTTCAAGATTGAAATGTCCTCGTCAAGTCTGATAGAATGCACTACGAGAGAGTGGGTATCTGCTAGTATTCTGACGCTCAGTTGGAGTGAAATATCCAAAGAAAACAAGCCTAAGATTGAGTTTACCTCCCTTCCACCTGTAGCCTGAACTAACTACCTTTATATACTTGTCTTTTACTAATTACCTTGGATAACACTTGGATTCTTCCATTAATGTTAATGAATGTCTCATTGTAACTATCGTAATGTCGTGAGTTATTGTGCTATCATGGTTACTATAGTTGCTACATGCCTTTGTTTGACATACCTCTCTTAGGCCATGTATTCGCTCTATGTGATAAGTGTGATTTTTTATGTTGCACTAGGAAGGTTGTCCTGACTAAGATGTGTCAAGACTATCTTGGCCTAGATGTATCAAACTTCACACAATTGGTAGATTGTCCTCATCGAGATATATCAGGATCATCTTGGAATAGATTATCAGGACGAGGGACCTTACACCATATATAGGTTTATATTTATATAGATAAGACCTCATTGCTCTTCAAGTGTGTCTACTTTTTTATCCATCAATTAAAAGAGATAATAGAATATAGTAAGTAATAAGGAATGAAACCATAGATTGTCATGCATTTAATAGGATCTCAAAATACCGAAGTACAATCTCTCATAAAGAGAAATCGAAGTCATCTATCTAATTGAATTTCTAGAATATCAAAGGATAATATGTCATAGAAAAAGCTATACATACTCTCCTTTTACAATATGTGAGCATCGTATAATTTTAAGATACTATGTTGGTATTCTATATTAAGCCACAAGTTGATCATTGCTGCAACCACAACTTTCTCCATGTTTAAGAAATAAAACGAAATGTGATTGGAAATTGGAAAGTCTTATTGAAAAGTAGTTGACACTCAAATATGATTATTGATTATTAGAAGTACTAAAACTATACCCATTATTTCTTTTCTTTAACAGAGATGCACTCTATCCAATTATAAATCTAATTTAAATTATAAAATTATGGCCGATTTTCTAATAAATAATAAGTGTGTGTACCTATATGCTTTATCTATATAGATAACAGCATATCGTTAATTTTTAGTGAATCCATATGCTCATTTATTATGAAACATAACGAAAAGCCATACATTAACTCGTCATTAAAAGTGATGTGTATAATGCTATCAATAGCAAGAATAGCAAGAGATAATATTATAAATAGCAATTGGTTTGTGATATTTTAGATGTAGAGAACCTTACACACCGTTTTTTGTTTTCTATTTTGATGAGAATAAAGAGAAAATAAAATCCTAATATAAAACGAAATGTTACATTTTTTACAAAATCAGAAATGTAAATCATTATGTAACTTCTGTCATTGACATTTTAAATTTTAATAGGACCAATTCAATCCCTCGTTAAATCAAAATATTAATTTAGTTATTTACACAAATACTAACCTATTTAAATAATATATATATATATATATATATATATATATATATATATATATATATATATATATATATATAACCCAAATATTCTAACAATGACAATTTAATCCAAAACAATATGTTAAATTCAGGCTTTCTATTGTAAATGTTATTTATTTTCAAATTATTTCTTCAATTAATAGAAGAAACAGGAATGATAAAATTTTATATATATATATATATATATATATATATATATATATATATATATATATAAAATCTTCTTATGGAGTATGTTTCTCCGATTATTCCTTGCACAATTCAATAAATATACAAAATGCGAAAATGTTTACATAAAAACGGTTAAAAGCAATCCCAATTCAAGTCATCACTCTTTCAAATAGTACTTCATGTTTGCTCCTTTTCACGCGTTGAAAGTTGTAAACCCTCTTTTTCTGCCCTAAAATTTAAAGGGGCCTAGCCCTATCTGTTGGGCCGAAGGACTGGCCCATAGGGTGTCCAAAGCCCCTAAGGCAGCCTAACCCTCTCATTTTCTGCGATTCTTGCAAAAAATAGGACCTTACTCTCTCCCTTTCCCTATCAACAGAAGATTTGCTAGGGTTTGGTTCCCTCTTGTTCGTGCTAGCTCAAAAGCCACCTCGTCTCACATAAGTCAGTCCTTGAACCGTACTCCCTCCTTTCTAAGTTTGTTTTTGTGGTTTCTGTTATGATTCACAATAGTAACCATGTTATTCTCTCTGTGCCGCTGTTCGAGTTCGTAACCCTACTCTTGGAGGTGTTGGGTTCTTTGGCTTAAGGTCGCAGTCTGTTATTAGCCTCTTTCCAGGTAAGGGAAGCTAGGGCTTTATTGTTTTTACGTTTTAGATGCATGTTCGGTTGAATCTATGTACTGGATGGTTGGCACGTGTTATTAGTCATATGAAAATGCGTGGTTTGTACTACTATACTAAGGTGGACCTGTTTCTACGCAAGAGAGTGGTGAGCTCTGCTAAACTCGCCCAAGCGAGCGGGTTGGTCGCTCAAACGAAAGCTCTCCCTTAAGCGAGGAGCTCTCGCCTGAGCGAGAACATCAGTAGCTCACTCCCCTCTTTGTTAAGAGGGATCGCCTAAGCGAAGGCCACTCGCCTAAGCGAGAGCAATCTCGCCTGAGCGAGTTGAGCTAGCTTGAGCGAAACCTCGACGTGCTCCCTATTGCAGTCTCGCCCAGGCGAGAGCTGGTAGCTTGAGCGAGGGGTTCCTCTCGCCTGTGTGAGGACTCTAAAGCTTGAGCAAAATTTGACATTTCTAAGTATATATATTTATATATATGTATGTCTCACATGATTGATTGATGTACGCTTAAGACGGTTCGATCCATGATGTTATATGTATTGTATACGATATATTGGGACTGTAAGTTGATGTGTTCAGCATGGGCTTGGTGTGATATATGCTTGATTGGTTTGGTAAATATATATACATATTGGCATGAGATTGATGTGCATGAGAACTCTAAGAGTGGTTGGTGAAACATGGGTAAAGTGCGGGTAGGACGTAATCCCATGACCTTCATAGGGAGTACTCATGGTGGTGTCTCACCTAATGGACGTAATTTTGTGGACCCTCCTAGGGGGAGTTCATGGCGGTGCCTCACCTAATGGACGTAATTCCGTGGACCCTCCTAGGGGGAGTTCATGCTGGTGCCTCATCGATAGGGTGTAATTCCACGAGGGTAACGTGGTGGTGCCTCAAGGTCAGGACGTAATTCCACGAAAGTCTCGTGGTGGTGCCTCATGTAAGGATGTAATTCCGCGAAGGCCTCAAGGTGATGCCTCACTGCTAGGACGTAATTCCACAATTTGGTGGTGGTGCCTCATCGTATGTATCTGGATAGTCAAGTCTTGGTGTCTTATGTAGTTTGGTACTTCTTATGTGGATGTATGTTAATTATGCTTGACTATGAGCTCATATGTTGAGTGTTATGATATAAGAACCTTTCTACACTAGCTTACCCTTTGCTTGTTTATATGATTGTGTGTGGTTTGCTCCTTTGGGATGATCATCAACCTTGTTGATGTGAGCATATGTGAGAACCTCTGGCAGTGGTAATAATAATAAAGATGCTGCGATTTGATGAATCTTGGACGTCTATCGGGCTCACTTTAGGGGTCACCGCTTTCAGAGTGTTGTATTAGTAGTTTATCTCGCTCTTGGCGAGATTTTGTACCTCGTTTAGGCCTGTGGAGCCTCTTCCTTTTGTTATGGATATATTAGAGTATTGTGTACATCATATTCCGTTTTTCCGCACTCTCTGAATATTTAATATATGTGGCGTTTATTTAAATATATTTTTATCTATTTATTTGGGACGTTACATTTATGGTATCAAAGCAGTTCGTCCTTAGGATGACCTGAGGTTGTGGGTTTGTCATGCCTCGCGGGAGTAAGTTGTTAAGTCTAGTTGAGTTTATCAATAACACCAAAAGTTTTAAGAACAGGAAACGTTTTGATAAAGTGATGAGGGTGCACACTCATGACTAGATCAAAGGTTGTTTTTCCTTTCTGAATTCTAATAATTTGGTGGAGGAAGGGTGACAGACAAAGGTTTGGTTGTCTGTAGATGATGGAGTGTTGCCTTGTATGTTCTAGTTTGTCCTGTTACGCATCTGTGTTTCATGTCTTGTGTCTGTAGCGATGAGGGAATGCAGATTCCAAACTCAACTTGATCTACTCACCTTTACCAGGATTGGTAGGGCCTATGAGAAAATCCTTGTCTCAAAGGTGCGAAGATGTAGAGGGTTGTATATCGATAGATGATGAAAGTTGAGTCTTGGTTTAGAGGACTGAGGAATTGATGTTAAAAGTTAAGAAGCAATACTTTGGGTTGAGAGAGATACATGATCAAGTTCTAAGATCGTATACCACAAGTCTTACAAGAAGGGTTGAGTTCAAAGATTAGTATGTGAGAAAATATCAATGCGTGCTCATGCAGCAAGGTTTGATAAATCAACTTGGTTTTACATTTGACAACGTCTAAGATTCAAAGTGGAACAGTGTGGGAGGTTTAAGGTTAAAGGTGGAGGCCATGAAGTGTATAGGGAAATCAGACGTGTAGTTGGAAGCTTATAGGAGGCAGAGCTTTGAAGATCAGTCAAGTATGATGACGTGATAGAAGAAGGAAGTATATTAGGAGTTATATACCAAACCAATTCAGTAAGGAGTAGTCGGGTCTTCTCGGCGGTAGCAGTTACTCAAGTTAGGAAGAGGATGGATGTTCTAAGTAAAATGGACCACAAAAGAGGAAGGTTTGACATTGGATATGAGATGGACGATTTCGAACATCATATGGGGAAGCACATAGTTAAGTTTGTTCTTGTAGGGAAGGACAATTAGTAATGTCATAGAACCAGGAAAGAGGAAAGGAAAACAAAAGTTTTGAGTAGTTATGAGAATGTTGCGAGGATTGGCACTGAAGTGGCCATCACAGGTGATATAAATTAAAAGGTACATGTTACAAAGGTGATGATTGGATTATGGGTTTTGGCTTCGCTTAGGGTCGTGCACTCTTTGATGTCGCCAGTATGGTAAAGAATTCATGGTTGTCTGCAAGAAAGAGTTGGGTTTGAGATAGTGGTTTTCGCTACAGTAGCGACCAAGTGAAGATTCACTCGGGAGTGTGGCACCTTCGTGGTGATCAAAGTATTTAAATTTAAACCCAATTTGAATTGTTTCCTTTACAAGGTTGGGACATGGTCTCAAGGGTGAATTGGTTATTTTCTCAATCTTATTCCGATGACTTGGGACAACCAACAAGGTGGTGTACCTTGAGCAAAAGGGATAAGTCAATGATTGCGTATGAAGTACGAATCAAGCTAAATAGTGGGGACGGAGTGTCATGTGAATCAGAGCCACCTGACAAAGGAAAGTGAATAATAGACGCAAAGGATCTCAATAGTAGAAGAGTTTGTAGACGTGTTCTAAAGCAAGTATTAGAATTTTAACCTTGGTGTGGTGGAGTTCAGTTTTACATTGGTGCCTGAAGGGAGACTTGTGCCGATAGTTCCTAATTGGATGGTTCCTACTGAGAATTTGAAGTAAATACGGAAATGGGAGAAAGGTTGGAGAAGTAGTGGCTTATACTAAGTATAACTAAAAGGATGACTGCAAGTTTGGTGAATCTTAAAGGAGAGGTAGTGGGAGGATAGACTATTCAAGGATAAACGTTGGATAAGGGATGATAGACTTTTTGGCCTATGGTTTTAAAGGGTGGAAACATGATGAAGGTAAGGAATTTCAAATAGGTTAGCAGTATCATCAAGGTTTAGTGGCGAGTTTTCCAAGTGTGAAGAGAATCTTTAGAATGTTCGAGAGGGGTATTGACAAAGGTTGGAATGACTAGTAAGACATACGGTTTAAAAAGGGTGGATGTGATGCTGAGGAAATAGGATGTTAAGGCTATAAACAGGGGAGTCCAAAAAGTTTTGCAAGTTTCATAGAATTTTTGGAGGAAGGTTTCTCAGTGATGATCGATTCCTTATCACGGTAGACATGAAAGGAGGATCATTTCGAGTAAACAAATAAGTGACTTCTTGTGTTGGTCAGAGGAGCGCAGTGGGATGATGACAAGTGATACTTATGAAGGGTAAGAGGTACGTGGAAAAAACTATCTTACTCACGACCTAGAGGATTACTACGACAACTAATTCTCTTTAAACAGCAAAAGTGTTGATCTTATGAGAATCAATTAAGGATGTCCAGGGATCGTTTAGATTTGAAATTATGGGGTTACTCAGAGAAAGTTGTGCAAGAGAAGTAGGAGATGGGTTGAGTTATGGTTTCAAGTTGGGGTGCCAATTGGGAAGTGAGAAAGTAAGAGTAAATGCTTAGCCAGAAAGCGGAATTCGAGATTTGTGATTTGATGAGTTAAGAGTAAGGGTTGGTTGAGAAACATAAGTGTTTGGGTTGGGAAGAGAATGTGTGAGGAGATTTCAATAGCCTAGTCATCCGACTGGAACTAGTGAGTCTCTCGACAAGGTTGGGGAAGAAGCAATTCAGAAAAATCTTAGTTGAGAAGTATCTTAGAGCTGATAAGTATAAATCAAGCTAGAAACTTCAAGTCAAGGAAAGACATGGTTCTAAGGCTTTTGTGGAAGGATGGTTACAAGTTAGTAGATCAGAAAGGAAGGTGAGATGCCGAACTGAATTGGGTGGTTGTAACAAATGAAAGTTTAATTTGGAAATGGAATAACTTGGTTGAGGACCTTGTTACCATTGGTTTGAGTCAGTAAAGGGGACAAGATGTTATGAGTGCCGTCATGGATAAAAGTGACCAAGAGTGTTGGTATGGGACAATAGACCAGAAGTTAAGGGTGATCAAGTTAGTGGAGTGATGCTTTGAGGAGGGAACAAGGTGGTGTGAAGTGATAACTAACATGCTTTAGTTTGAGACTTAAAGTCATCTGAGGCCTTGGTAAAAACCTACGGGGGGTGATGAAGAGCATATGGTTAGTGAGTCAATACATCAGATACAAGATAGTAGGGCAAGTTTGGAGGAGCATTCCAGTTTCAAGGTTGGAGGATTAGGAGTGCTTCGAGAGTAGTGACTAAACTAATTTACACAATTGAACACATATCGTTTAGCACGAAGGCAAAGTTTCCAGTGACTATAGGTGTTGGAGTAGCTACATCGGTCGTGCCTGAGTGGTGGTTCTCAGAGGATATGAGGAGAACATAGTTCCTTCCTACCTCATCGATGAATTTTCGAGGACAAAAATTTTTGTTGTTGGGGAGAATGTAAAACCCTTTTTTTCTGCCCTAAAATTTAAAGGGGCCTAGCCCTATCTGTTGGACCGAAGGACTGGCCCATAGGGTGTCCAAAACCCTTAAGGCAGCCTAACCCTCTCATTTTCTACGATTCTTGCGAAAAACAGGACCTTACTCTCTCCCTTTCCCTATCAACAGAAGCTCTGCTAGGGTTTGGTTTCCTCTTGTTCGTGCTAGCTCAAAAGCCACATCGTCTCACGTAAGTTGGTCCTTGAACCGTACTCTCTCCTTTCTAAGTTTATTTTTGTGGTTTTTGTTAGGATTCACAGTAGTAACCCTGTTATTCTCTCTGTGCCGCTGTTCGAGTTCGTAACCCTACTCTTGGAGGTGCTAGGTTCTTTGGCTTAAGGTTGCAGTCTGTTAGTAGCTTCCTTTCAGGTAAGGGAAGTTAGGGCTTTATTGTTTTTACGTTTTAGATGCATGTTCGGTTGAATCTATGTACTGGATGGTTGGTACGTGTTATTAGTCATATGAAAATGTGTGGTTTGTACTGCTATACTGAGGTGGACCTGTTTCTGCACGAGAGAATGGTGAGCTCTGTTGAACTCGCCCAAGCGAGCGGGTTGGTCGCTCAAACGAAAGCTCTCGCTTAAGCGAGGAGCTCCCGCCTGAGCGAGAACATTAGTAGCTCACTCCCCTCTTTGTTTCGAGGGATCGCCTAAGCGAAGGCCACTCGCCTGAGCGAGAGTAGTCTCGCCTGAGTGAGTTGGGCTAGCTTGAGCGAGACCTCGACGTGCTCCCTGTTGTAGTCTCGCCCAGGCGAGAGCTGGTAGCTTGAGTGAGGGGTTCCTCTCGCCTGAGCGAGGACTCTTTAGCTTGAGCGAGATTTGGCATTTCTAAGTGTATATATATATATATATATATATATATATATATATATATATATATATATATATATATATATATATATATATATATGTATGTCTCACATGATTGATTGATGTACGCTTAAGACGGTTCGAGCCATGATGTTATATGTATTGTATATGATATATTGGGACTGT
>Ga0209589_1014249_pt1 | contig 10043 bp, 4 predicted proteins | sample CowpeawhiteBW_FD_187525 | JGI IMG/M metagenome (GOLD analysis project Ga0209589, IMG submission 187525) | Root nodule microbial communities of legume samples collected from California USA - Cow pea white BW (SPAdes) (version 2) | ecosystem: Host-associated > Plants > Roots > Nodule | place: USA...
ATATATATATATATATATATATATATATATATATACTTAAAAAAAAGCAATCTATAAAAAATGATTTCTGAACTAACTTTTGACTTTTTTTGGCATGAACAAAAATTAATTAAAAACCAATTAAAGTTGGTAATATTGTTAAGTTAAATTATTAAAATATTTAGTGAAATTATGAACATAAATAACATATTTGCGTATATATTTATACGACATTAGTATATAAATTTTCATTTTTTTTACTTATGAAATATATTTTGAAAGTATTTATGATTTAAATTTCCTAATATTCCTAAAATTTATTTACGGATAAATTACTTTACTTTCAATTACAATATATTTTTCATATTATATTTATTGTTAACTTATGCCACATCATACAACATTTTTATTACAATATAAAATAAAATAATAATATATTTTGAAATAGACATGAGACGTTAAAACAAAATAAAAAATAAAGCAAAAGTACAATTTGTAATCTTAAAAATATTTTAAACCAGTAAAAGGTATCTGAAATGAAACACGTTAAGGTGGTTGTTGACTCTCTATTATTTACTTATTTCTTTTTCTTATATCAGAAGGAAGAAAAAGCATATCAGTGCCTCTGTAACGGTTTTTTCTGGTTTATTTCAGGAAAGACTGCGTTTCCTTAATACTTTCTTACAGACAATTAAATGTTCCATACGGCACATGTTAATCTTGGATCAGCACAACAACACACAACATATATGCTACATATTCACATTTCATACGTAAAAAAATCAAATCTATCTAATTTCGTTAATTCGCCACACATTAGTTAGCTAGCTGTTGAATTAGACCGTTCCACTTGCACACTGTTTGAATCTTTCCAATCTACTATACTGTTATCTTAAGGTTGTTGAATTGACTCCATTTCCTTCTATATATAGCCACCCAATAAGAACTCTTCATTCCACTGCAACAAAACCCTTTGATTCAGATATGAAGTCCCTTCTTCAGATACTCTTTCTTGTGGCCATGCTAATGCCTTTGGTCACTGCTGATTCACAAACACTACACCAAAAAGAATCACCATTCCTCAGCACCATCAAAAGCCACAACAATACAAAAAACTCAGTTACCCCATCTTCTGAAAGTGAAGAATTAGCCTCTCTCCGTGGAGCCAAAAGCCTCCATGGCCGTGGGGCCATGACTTGTGATAAATACCCGAGAGTTTGTCGCGCTAAGGGCAGCGAAGGACCTGATTGTTGCAAGAAGAAATGTGTGAATGTGTCGAGGGACAGAAATAACTGTGGCATGTGTGGGAAAAAGTGCAAGTACTCGCAAGTGTGTTGCAAAGGTAAGTGTGTGAATCCTATGTCTGACAAGCACCATTGTGGAAAATGTGGCAACAAGTGCACCAAAGGGGATTTCTGCGTTTTTGGTTTGTGTAGCTATGCGTGAATGAAGCATAGGGGCATCTACTTCGAATGAAGGACAATATTCAATTAATTAGTTTTGATTATTTGGTAGAGTACGAAAGATTAATGGTTCAAAAAATATAATCTATTATTTGTATGTGACTCAATAAACGGACCAAAAGAGATCATTTTAGGATTATATAGATGATTTGCTGTTATGTGTAACTATGATTTTTTTCATTTGTTCTTGTTGAATAAATTTAATTAATTTGATAGCAATCTTGAGTAAAAGAGTAGTCTAACTCTTATACACGTTTTGAGAATTTGATTATTAAGTAATACAAAGAATTTTTATATATTATGGGTCAACTCTATTCGCAGATTAGCTTTGAGCTTATTGGGTTAAAAATGGACCATAGACTTTTTATTAAGTTAAAAACAAACGAGTTTAATCTAACTCATAAAATTTTAGAAAATGGTATTTTAAAAGTGATACTAGTTTAAAAATACTGAAACTTAATTATTTTAATATTAAAATTTTTTAGTATAAATAAAATTGTTATAAACGATTTTCATTATTTTAAAACAAGTGATTTCTTTAGGTGTTTTGTCTTTTCAATAGTTTAATTAAAGAAATGAGACTTTAGAATTGATCCTTTCAGTAAGATCTTTAATAATATCAACTTACATTTGATAAACAAATAAATTATATATCTAAATTATTTAAATATTATTAATAATCTTTTAGTATTCAAAAATATTAGTAAATAATTATACTAAAAAAATATAAAATATAATAAAATATATTTAATTAAGTTTCAAGTCCTCCATAAATTTAAATTTTTTTAAAATAAATTCTTAATAAATTTTTATAATATATTAAATACTTAATAAATTTTTATAATATATCGAATACTTCGTAAAATTATATTTCTTAATTGAGTTGATGTTTATTTAATTTTTCAGTTAATTAATTGGTATAATTAATAAATGGTCGACATAAATGTTATCTTGATTTTTTCATGTTACTGAATAATTACCATATATTATTTTACTTTTACTATTCTAAAATTTTATAGTTTTACAAATAATCTCATACCTATTCTAATTATCACTTCTTATAAATTTGCAATTATGAATCCTATATGAACCGCTCTATTAGTTCCATTGTCGCACAAGCTATATTCTCATGTTTTCATATTTCTTTTTAATAAGGTTAGGTACAACAAGTAAAGATAAATATTTTGGTATCGGATCAACTTATATAGATTGTGATTAAATAAACATTGATATTTTATAAATTTAGATAAATATATTGGTTATAGACTATGTGAAAGAGAATAAACACGACCCAATAATAAATAATATAAATCGGAAAGCTATACGTAAAATGACAACTTTCGATGATAATGAGTTACAACAAAGACCTCAATAGTTAATTGAGTACTATAAAAAAACACTTAAAGGTTGCACTACCACATATTAGATGAAGAATGAAACCTAATTTTGGATTTTTCGTATTTCAGAAGAAACTTTCATTAACTTTAACGACCAGAATGGTCATTTGTTCAATATATTGTTAACTTCGATGAGTTGAATAAATTCTTAAATTTTTAATACAGTGTTTAATGTTGATTTAAATGATTGGTTGGATTTTAAAAAATTAAACATACAACACATATTGTCACTAGAATCAAGTTGTAATTTTAATATATAATTAAAAGTAAAATGGAAAAATTTGTATAACATTAAACTAAAATAATTACATTATTAATTTCACTTTTTAATTTTTTATATTTAATATTTTCTATTTGACATTTTGTAAAATTAAAATAATAATCTATAATAAAAAAATTATATACAAAATAAATAAAATCATAAAAATACTAATATTTATTTTTATAATTATCATAGAATTTTTATAATTTATTGTTATTTTAAAAATAAAGTAAACACATATGTGCACTAATATATAATATTACTTGTTTGATACCTTAACTTTTTGGTTTAGTTCAATTTGGTCTCCATATTTTTTGTTGGTTCAATTTAGTACTCCAATTATTTAAAAGGGTTCAACAATTTAGTATCCCAATTATTTAAAAGTGTTCAATTTAGTCATCTCCATTAAGTTAATACCGTGTTCATACAGAATATGTGTCAAGCGGTGAAAATTTTTTAACTATTTTTTACTTTTTTTTTTTTTTTTTTCTAAAAATTTATAGTTTGCCACACATGTCAAGTTACTATTGTGTCACGTGACAGTTTACAGTCATAACACGTGATAGTGGTATAACTTGTTTTCAATTTAGTCCTTTATTAAAAAATTTTGTTCAACTTAGTACCCAAATTCTTTAAAACAATACAATTTTGTCCTTTCAAATTTGAGACTAAATTAGTGAATAAGTTTAATTATAATTTATATATACATATTAAAATTATTGTTTTGAATTTATACATCAAATCACTACACCTAAATATTCAAATTAATTTTAAGGTAAAAATGTACAAAATAAAATAATTTGTGTATTTAGGTGAAGTGATTTGATGTATACATTACAAAAACTATTGTAACATGTATATAGAAGTTCTAATTAAGTTTATTTACTAATTTGGTTTCAAATTGAAAATGACAAAATTAAATTATTTTAAAATATAGGGTACTAAATTGAACAAAAAATTTTAATAAAGAACTAAATTGAAAACAAGTTTGATCACTACCATCTCCCATGATAACAACATGCCAACTTAACAGAAAGAACCAAATTGAACTCTTTAAATAATTGGAGCACGAAATTGAACCAACAAAAAATAGTACAAATCGAACTAAATAAAAAAATTAGAGGATTAAGTAATTATACCTATATAATAAAAATATAATTTTAAAATAGAAAAGTGATTTGTGTGAACTAAATATAAAAATTCTATTATATATTATCGTGATGACAAGACAAGAGGTAAATATTTTTTTAATAATAATATATTTATAATGCATAAGGTAGAATTTATTTTCTTAAAAACATGAAAAATTTCATATGAGAATGTACTCTAATTAATTAATTAATTAAGATGTGTTTGGCAACGTGAGAGCGTGGGGCTAGTGGCCCATGACCCGGTGTTGAGATTTATCAGTATGAGACTTGAAAAGAGCAGAAAGAACATCCAAATCCGAATCTGAAAAATATTACAGACCTAATTCAAAAGCACTCTAGTGAAGTGCTGTGTCGTGTCTTTTTTTCTTTTCGTGAATCTGTGTCTTCTCACCATTCAATTCAAATCGAAAAGAAAAGAGAAGAAGAAATGGTGTCGTCCCAAGTTGTGAATACATACCCGTTGTCGAGCTACACGTTTGGCACAAAGGAGCCGAAGATGGAGAAGGACACCTCCGTCGCGGATCGTCTTGCTCGCATGAAAGTCAAGTTCGTATCTTCTTTCCTTTCTTCTTCTTTTGCAAACCCTAGATTAAACAGCCCCTTTTACTTTAATTTTCTCGTAGACATAGATATGAAATCTTGACTACTCTTCTATTCTGCTTCAAAAAACCGAGGAGATAGAAAGAGATAAAAACCTTCTCGGATTACCTGTTCTTTGTCCTATGTGCTGCTCAAATTAGTTGCATACCCTAAGGCTTCTCAAATATCATTATTTCCTTTGTTTCAGCTATATGAAGGAGGGAATGAGGACCAGTGTGGAAGGGATTTTACTGGTATGTATGTTAACTTTTGTTTTTTTTTTTATCTTTTTCTAATTTTTTATCAGTGTAGGTGGTGGCGACACTCACTTTTTATCTGGTTATAATGTGAGAAGAAAATCATTTTGATCATATTTGTACAATGTTTTCCTGCTTTCTTCTGATAATCTGTTGTTATTATGACCCCATGAGATTAGTATAGGAGCCAAGTTGAAAGCAATGATAAATCTATGGTTGGTCACAAAATTATTTCTATAAACATGAAAAACAGTGTATGAAATATGGTGTCATCATCTACCAGGTTTTAGGGGTTTTGATTTTAGATGGGTTGTGCAGTAGGTACAGGACAATATAGATATTGTGATCTTTTTACAAACTTCTCTTGTTGGGACTAATGTCGGTAGGGATTTGAGTTATACTTGTGAAGTGTTAATTGATTTCAATAACTCGGGAAATTATGATATTAGTATGTCAATATTTGATTGTGTAATTATCTAAATTGAAGAGATGTTCCACTGTTATATAATCTGTTTCCCCAGTGCAACAACTTTAATATAGTTGAACATTCGAAACTAGTTGACTATAGATCTATAAAATTGCATTTAAGTGTTTCTCTATTTGACCCGGTAGTCATTAGGTCTTATCATGGGGACATCCTCTCTGGCCACGAAGATGAAGTTGTGTACATATTTGATTTTCCCCAACCCCTCATTATTGGAGCTTCATGTACCAGACCATCCCCTGTTTGGAACTTTGGCTCAACCAAAATGGGTCATCTAGGTGGAGACAAAATTGATCTAGGATCCTTTACGTACAGCTGATTAATTCTGCTTTGAACACATCATCGACACTTAGATTTTTACTATTTCAATTACTTATTTCTATAATATGGTTTCCCACTGGGTTCTTGTTAATTCTCTTATCTATGACATTACTTTCATAAGAAAATAGTTTCATCTAATTTCCTTTAAGGTCGTGTTTGTCCTAATCTCATCTTTATGACTTCAATGTTGCAGGTTCAAGAACATAATCATCCACATATACTTCTTCTGCAAATTGGAAACACATTTTGCAAACTCCCGGGTGGTCGTCTCAAACCAGGAGAGAATGGTAAGCTTTCTTCTGTATCACGAACTGGGTAGTTTGAAAATAGAAGCCTGTGATTATGCTTATTGACTTGTTTTTGGGGTTATTTAATGCTGTTTACAGAAATTGAGGGCTTGAAGAGAAAGTTGACTAGCAAGCTTGGTGCTAATTCACCAGCTCTTGTGCCTGACTGGCAGGTATTATTATTTACTTTTTACTCATGTACTCTGGAGAGCCATGTTAAATTTGCCATTCTGTGACAATCTTGAAAACTGCAGATAGGTGAGTGTGTTGCGATCTGGTGGAGGCCAAATTTTGAAACCATAATGTATCCATACTGCCCTCCTCATATCACAAAACCCAAGGTAATTTTGGGAAAGAATGACATCGAATCCATTGGGTTTCTGGTTCCCTTGGTTAGTTGGTCCGTGCTTACAATAATACCATTGAATATCTTGTATGCAGGAATGCAAAAAACTTTTCCTTGTTCACTTATCTGAAAGGGAATACTTTGCAGTGCCCAAAAATTTAAAACTACTAGCTGTTCCATTGTTTGAACTCTATGACAATGTTCAGGTATGGTAATATTGTTCTTTTCCGTTACTGGATTGTTGAGTGAACTCTTTATAAGAATTCTTCGTTCTCATTGGTTGTCCAATGGAAAACCACGTATAATAACTGAAACTATTTCAAGTAAGGGAATGCTTTCAATTGATTTGGGAGATTACGGAATCCATCTTTAGATGTTTCATTTTTTTGGGCTTGTGTTAGAAGTTATCATCTACAGATGTATCATCATAGTATTAATATTTAAACTTATCAAAATAGGTATGCTTGTCAGTAAAAATATGTTATACTTTTTTCCGTGTCTTATGAATTTTGTGTCTCATTTGTTTGCAGAGATACGGTCCAGTTATATCGACCATTCCTCAGCAGCTATCCAGATTCCAGTTTAAAATGATCACTAATTGAACGTAAATTACTAGTCTCATTTTTATTTCCGTAACTAGGACTGGCATTATCATTGTTGCGTAGACTGGCCAGAGAACTGAGTTTCTGAGTAGAGTAGTTATTTCGTGACATGCTTTGTCTGTGTATTTATTCCTTGCACTATGGGTAGATCTCGATTATCAACCATCAACCGAAAACATGGAATTAAGTATTCAACTTGTAGGTTATATACCTGATACCCCAGTAGAAATCAAGGTGATAAAGAAGTGCCCTTCAGTTCATGTCTGTTGCTTCTGCCCTCCTCAGGTTGCCAATATCGGAGGGCAAAGGGGCATTGGTTTTCGTTGCAAGTTTTTCTGGTGAAAGGCATTGAATGACAAAAAGTATGCATTTGAAATTCAAATATGATCCAGCAGGCAAAATGTATACAACAACAATGACTAAAATTTAAATGCTTATTTGACATATTATAGACAGTTTTAGCATATCCTATTTCCGAAGTTGCTGCTTGTGAAGGTGAAGTAGCACTTGATTCAAATATTGATAGAGTTTATTTTCGTCCTTATAGTTTCCTTCACCAATATAAAGTCCAAGGGCCTGGTGTGATTTATTCTTCTATTGATAATAATGAGAAAACGTGAATAAGACCGAAAATAGAAAATAGTATTGGAGGTGGAAGGAAGCATTCCGAATGACAATGTACATAATAGTAGTGCTTTGAAAAGGGTTGTAATTGCATATGGCCATGGATTGGATGTGATAATTTTCTATTCTTCAATTTTATTTTATTTTTTAGTGTTTAAATGAAATTCCTAAAATGAAATATTTTATTTTATTCATCTATCTGATTTTAATGAGTGGTATAGGTTAATGTATTCGAACTTTAGGGACTGGATTGCTTGAATTACTCTCAATGAAAGCAAATGCGAGTTTAACATACTAATTTAAAGGGTATCAGCATCACTTCTTGACAGGCTTATGCATGTCGAAACTCTTGAAGAAACAATCAAACATGATTTGTATAAAACATGGAAAATGATAGTTTCACAATTTTTTTTAACATTCGGCTCTTGCAAAATATTGTGCCATACTCGACGAAATGATTCAACATACTCGAGGAAATGATTCAAGGAGGTGAAACACATCTTAGCATTTTGACATTATAACCATAATTTATACATTCATCAGCTAGAAGTGACAAATGGTTTGTCTTGACGAGTTTTTTTTTCTTTTTTCTTTTCTTCAGTGTAAGGATCAAATGCCATTCTCTATTAAATAATTATCCTCGCAAAGAAAGCATGGTATCAACAACGATTTCAAACTATCATAGTAATATTTTAATTAGCTTAGTCACTAACATTTAATTTTTCTTAATTATACATTTTTACCCAAAAAATACTTATAATATTAACGAGACACATTTTATTCATTTTTAAATATTATTATCAGTTTTTACTTTATTTTTACCATTAATATAATATATAGAGAGTTAGGATCTGTTTAAACCAAATGTAAATCTTCGTCAAATTATAAATTTTTAACAATTATTTTTATAAAATGCTAATTTCATCAATCCAATTGTTGAAGTTTGTCATATTTGGTGACTGTGTATAGGAATTGTTAACACGATTTTCCCACAAATAAATTTTACAGAAAACAAGTTGCACTTTCACACATAAATGTATCTAATTTACTATTTATTGAAATATATCTCATAATTAAAGATATTTTAAAAAAAGTAATTACTACAAGAGATATTATTGAGTGAGTCTTATAAAATAGAAAAAAATATAATTACTTCTAATCGGAGTCTTGTAACAAGTTCCCAAATGTTAAATCACAACTATCGAATCATTAAACTAAAATATTCATAAAAAACTGTAAAAATGTTTAAAGTATAATTTTTATAATGAATTTAATATAATCCAGTGTTTAGTATAGTTCTCGACGGGAGACAGAATACTTATTTCGGTACGTCATTTTAACAACAATATATTAGATGTTAATTAATGTTATTAATATTATTTCAATGTTGAAAATAGTTTTCTAATTATAAATGAATTTTACATAAGATTAAATTATTATAAATATTTAATTCATTTAGAATTTAATGAAGATGATGTTAAGAATCCAAGTGTGAGTCTAAGTCTCACATTGACCAGAATTGAGAAAGTAGAACACTATATAAAAATAAAGACCCATAAACACATTACCTTAAGGTTTTGGATTGAGATGTCCCCAGTGATACCCCTCTTTTAGAAACCTAACAATGGTTAGACTCAGTTCTCATTGATATTTGTATCTCTCCGGTTATACCCCTCCTTAAGAACTTAAGAGATGATTGATAAGATAATAATGTCAAAATATTCAATACACATGAAAGACTGTTTATATGATTAAAATTATTTGTTGTCAAAAGTAAATAAAAAATCTCTTTACTAAGATTGACACCTTCATTTGATCTTGACACAAGGATATGTTAATCTGTAATGTATCTTGTTTATTCAATTATTGTGTGTATATGGTGAGCATGTTTGATTAAACACAGTCCACCACTAACTAATTATATTTCCAATATAACCCCATCCGTTGAATTGGTAATTTTGATTCTACATTCATAGATACACAACATTCATGAATGTGTTTATAAATCTGGTCACTGTTCGCAGTTATATAGCCATAGATTGCAATCATATAGTCAACCGACCCACGTCTTTGTTGGCTAAATCTACACTAATCAATTCCTCACGAATAACTCTCAACTCAAGCAATTCACACCATGCATGCCCTTCTTCAAATCGTGTGCACCACCTTCTTAATATATATATATATATATATATATATATATATATAGCTCCACCATATATATATATATATATATATATATATATATATATATATATATATATATATATATATATATACATTATTTTTTT
>Ga0209589_1014250_pt1 | contig 10040 bp, 5 predicted proteins | sample CowpeawhiteBW_FD_187525 | JGI IMG/M metagenome (GOLD analysis project Ga0209589, IMG submission 187525) | Root nodule microbial communities of legume samples collected from California USA - Cow pea white BW (SPAdes) (version 2) | ecosystem: Host-associated > Plants > Roots > Nodule | place: USA...
AGGCGGCAGAAGCTGAGAAAGTGCCCACAAACCAATTAACGGAATAACCAACCAAGGTAGCATCGTGGCAACCCGGCGAGACCACTTCTGAATAACACACAGTATACACATTATCCTCTAAACCTAAACCTCTCCCTAGTCCCAAATATACCTTCTTGATTTCTCCCAATAAAAACAAAGCTTCCGAGGAAACCCTAATCCCGGGTTCCTTTCCCCCTCCTCCCAATCAATATCTCCCAGGATTAGGCGCAAAAACTTCAGAACCCTAAAATCCCAAACCTAAAAAGAAAACAGAAAAAATTCAGAATATTTAGAAATTGGCATTGGAATTGAAATTACGCTATTCTAGCAACAAATGTCGCTGTAAAGAATAAAAGCGACAGAAAAATGAAAGAAGAAAAACTTAGAAGTTTGGTCCAACGTGATTGTGTCATGAATCGAAAGGGAGAGGAAATGGGAATTTAGGACTCACAGATTCTGCGATGGTGAAAACTAGAAGATGAAAATCGGTGGGAATGGGAGCGAAATGAGATTGGGGGCGGAGTACATGAAAGTGTCCGGAGCTGGAGTCGAGTCGTCCGATTCGGGTCGTAGCCTCCGTCGCGGGTTGTTCGGTGTGTATTAAGAGAGAGAGAAAAACAATGCGAGAAGAAGAGAGAGAAACAAGATAAGAAGAAAGAGAGAGAATGCACTGAAATGAAAAACAAAATCGGAACAAGCGATGTTACCGAACCGTCGAGGATGTTGGATAGACTGGACCGGAGTCGGTGAACCGGGCCGGCTGGTATTATTCTCTTTTCTTATTTTTTGGTTTTTTCTCTCTCCTACATTCTTTTCTTCTGCATTTTTTGTTCTTTCGCAGCGGAACGAATTTTGGGATTTCTTTGATTTCATCAATAATTTTTTGTTTCATTTAATTAATTATATATGTATATATAATTGTATGAAATTGTTTAAAAACACTATTTAAAAATGAAAATGACACTACGATGTGATTTTTTTCTGTTATTAATTGCATAATTTGGGGTTAGTGCAGAAATCTCATCCGATGTAGTTAAATATTAAAAAAGTACAGTAAATACTATACTTTTATGTTATTGGGTGAATAATAATTTGAGTCGTGCTGTTTCAAAAAAAAACCACATCACTTTCAATATCTTTAATTTTCAATTGGATTTCAGTAATTTTAATTGAAATTTTTAATTAATTAAAAATAAAATTATATTACTTTATATTTGTATTTAAAAATGATACAGCTCATCCACTATTTTAATTAAACATTTATATTTTGCTAATTGTTTCCCTTTTATCGTACATTTTACATTATGTCAGAATTAGTTCAAGAACTTCCTCTCTTACCTATTTCATATTACTTTTAAACATAAAAAATTATCTGTATGTTTAAATTAAATTTCATTATCTTTAGAAAAAATCATCTAAATCAATATAAGAAATTTTCAAAGTAGATTTATACAATCATACAAGTTGATAAATGAATTTTTTTATTTATTAAAAATCACTTTAATATTTTGTACATATCAACAAATATGTTAAATGATACCGTTCAATAAAACTTATTTAACTTTGCTAACCCAAAGTGGTTAAAAGATATTCTGAAATATGTTTGTTTGTGCAAATTTTCATATATTGACATTATATGTGATTAAACATGGATAGTTTAATTACGTTATTATGTTACTTAATACCATATATTTAAAGAATATTGCATATATCAAGTAAGGTGTTATTGTTATTATTTATTCTTATTTATTCAAAGTAAGTTGTTATTTTATTGATATTAGTCAATATTATATTACTTATTTTATAACATGGATCAAGGTAGTCCAAAAGACTTTATAAATACATCTAGAATTCCTATGGAATACACACTCTAATCTATTTATACTTACCCTTATCAAAGATCCTAACTCTCTTACCTAACAACACTCTTATATACTTGTACTCACTTCAAATATCCTAACTCTCTTACCTTACTGACTTGAGCGTTAAAGAGTCTTTTTCATATGAATCTTCCCCTCTTAAAGCAATTAGATTCAATTTCAGTTATCACGAACATTTAAATCACCACTTGGATCTTATCGCCAACGATATCCATCATGAATGATAGATTAAATGAATTAATTTATTATAAAATTGAGTTTAAATAATTTTATTTGTAATAGATTTATTGAATAAGATACATATTTACATATTCATAACCATATGTTGTTATCTACATATCTTTTTACGTGAATCAACTAATTTTGTCATATATGAAATGAATAATTTATTTTCTAATCCAATTCGATAAGAAAATAAGCGAGGGATCAAGTTGATCCATGAGTCAAAATATAGTTATGTCATTTAATATGGTGCACGAATTCTAAAAAGAAAGAAATCACTTATCTAATACATTTGATAGTATTCCATAAAATAATACTACTATAGAGTTATAAAAACATAAACACAAACAAAAAAAATTCAATAAGGAAACTCGTCTTAAACTTTTAACATCATAATGTGATATACAAAAAGACACTCTTCTCACTTCAATATTGATGTCAAAATATTAAAATTAATATTTTATTAAAAAAACATTTGTACAAAGTTGCAATATTTTATTCTTTTAGTGATGGAACAATATCGTACTGAATGTTTATAAATTGTTTGAATATGTGTTCATCATACACATAAGAAGTAAAACTTATCTCAGAATAAGAAGCATGATCATCATTAATTATGATATTATTAATGATGTTTTCAAGAATGGTTCTAAAACATTATACTTGATTATTAATTAACACAAACCATTATTTTGAATACCTTAAATAAACTATTTATAGTAATAATTGGTTAGCTCAAAGTGATTTCTAGATCTTGTTGTACAAATTCTTTATAATCATTAACCTAATCAATCATGAAATGGCATAACTTATGTAATTAATCAATTAAACGAGAACTAATAAATTAGTTTTTATCAGGAGTGGCAAAACGGACTAGACCAAACGGGCCAACCCGTCAGGCTGTGTTAAAAGGGACAGGTTAGGTTGAAGATTTCAACATGTCAGCCCATTTTGACCAGTCCCGTCCAGCTCGTCAACTTGACGGGCCAGCCTGTCCTGGCCCGTTGGCCCGCTTTAAAAAAAATAAAAAATAAAAGTAATTAAAAATATTTTTTTTATATTATATTTTTTATATATGTAAATATGTAATAGTATTATAATTTAAATAATTTACACCTACCAATTACGTTTCAATTATTAGTTATAATTTAATAATTTAATATGTAAACTTAATAATTATTTTAATTTATCTAATTAAAAACATTAACTAATCAATTAAAAATTTTAAAAATATTTTATTTGATTAAATATGCCTTTAATAATAATTTATATGTAAATATAAACAAATTTTAAAAATAAAAGAATTAAAAACAAATTAAAAAAGTTTTAAAAAAATTTAAAAAAAAAAAGAAAAAAAAGTGAACGAAACAGTTCGACCAGACCTGTCCTATACGGACTAAATTGTAATTATTGATCGGTTTCTGTTTGATAAACTAGCTCGACTCGACCATTTTTTACAGGTCACAGACGGTTGAATAGACCGACCCATTTTGTCACGTCTGAAGAAAAAAAAAACAATTGCACGGTTTTCCAATCAATGTATTACTTGGTCACTAGGGAACATGGCACGTGAATGTGTGTTGAATCAGCATAAAGCAAGGGTTTTGTGTAGAACCCACTACAATTGTGTCCTTTTCCCCTTGCCTCTCTTGTGTTCGTCAGCATGTTAAGTTCTGGATTTAATTTGCACACAACTCAGCACACACAAGGAAAACTTGGTTTGTTTACGTAAAATCACTTCGGTCATTTTTGTCACGATGTTTGAAACTTGGGACTTGTGAAGTGAATTTCAGTAGGATCAAAGTTCTGAAGATGTTCAATATAAAACTAATTTGCAATATATAAATTGAGTAATTCTTATCTTATAATCTAATTTTATGGTATCAAATTAGATTTAAACTCGATTTTAATATAATATCACAATATTATTCCTAATTTATTTAGGAACTAAGCATTGGTATATGTAGAAACATTTTCTATTTTTTTTCTCGTTATTTCCTTTGTTTTGTCAGATTAACTGTCATGTCACGTTCAAATTAAGAATATCGATGGATACAATAAAAATTTGGTTAATATAACTTTCTCATATTTAAGAATTACGCTTAATTTGAACTCAAAGAATATCGGTTAAAATCTTTTTTTTTTTTCTAAAATTATCGTTACTATTGGAAGATTCACTTAAATATTATTTTGTTTGAAATTGATTGAATTATTATTCTTAGTACCTTGATGGCATGTTTGTTTATTCCCAATATTTTTTGGGAGATTTTGTATATAATTAAGTAAATACTTACCAAGATGAATATAGTTATTGATAGATTTTTTTTATTAATATTTTTGGTGTAAATGAATCTTAAATTTTCATGGAAATACATAATTGAAAATTTTATTTGAAGATAAATTTAGATATTTAATAATATATATATAATTAGTTAAGATGTGTACTCATAAACAGTGAATACGAACCATCATAATTGTATGTAAATAGTAACATTGCAATTATTCTTAAAAAATATTACGGGAAACTATTAAATAATCAATTAATTAATATTAATTTGTTGCTTAATCATTGGCACCGCAATCTGATAAAAACATTACCTAAAAGACAAAAATCAAACAAACGTAATCTTTTTTCTTTTTTTTTTTATATATATAAAATCAATAATTAAATAAAAATTTAAACTTTTCAAGCTCATCGTCCCGTGTAACCAGCAACAACAGTGTTGTATTATATCTCATTTGATCCCCAAATGAACAAACTTTAAGGAGAAGAAGCGAAAGAAGGTGCTGCTTTTCGAAACCCAGATTTCAGTTTCAGATATTAACGTTTTCTCCATGAGAAATTAAGGTTTTCCCTTTTCATATATATCAAAATTTGCCCCCTTCATATCGAAGGGAAATAATATGACGAGTTTTCCTCTTCATTTAGCCTTGAAAATTGAAAATCCTGTTTTTTTTTGTTATTGCGTTTTCTTCCTCGCTGGACAAATGTTAGTTGAAGAAAAGGTTTGCCCATGAAATTTGTTTTGGAATCTCATGTTTTGTTTTATAGGAGGTTCTCATGGTTGAGATTGTGCTGATTGAATAGCCAAGGTGTGAATTCGGGATTGTTAATGTGCAATTGTGGAACTTGCAAAGGTTATTTGGAAGAACCTCAACATAAGGATTGGTGCTGTTGATTTTAGGAGTCCCTGAAATGTATAGGCCTGTGGCTACTGCAGATTCAGCCACATCCCGGGGTGGATTGCCAAATGATAGTGGGGACTCTGTTGTGACTTTGGATCAAGTTCCAAGGTGGATTGATGCTGAACATTCCTTAGAGCATAACAACGGAGACTCAGCATTTTCTAGTTCATACTTTCCTGATCCCTTGACGTTCAAGTCCGGGACAGAGAGCGGTGGCAGTGGTTCTGAGTCAAGGTTTCCTGTTAACCATGAAGTTAATTCCAAGATATACTTGTGGAGGGGTAACCCCTGGAACCTTGAGGTGGATGCTGTGGTAAATTCAACAAATGAGGTGAGTGAGTGCATGTGTGTTTAGTAGTGACATAGTTTGGTTTTTCTTTACATATTTATGTAGTTTGGTTTAGCTTTTCTTGGTTTGGTAATTGAGAGTTAGTTAATGTTAAGATATTTTCTTTGTTTTTACTGTAATTCAAGTTGTGCAAACAAAGCAAGAAAATAGGATCACCTGTTGAAGGAGTTTGCGATCATTACTTGTTTGTGTCTACACTAGAAAACAATTGACATTGAACTTTTTGGATAAACTGTAAATTTCTACTGCTGTTCTTAAGTTAAGTTAAAGATTGTTTTAATTTCTGATCGGTTTTCCTTTCTTCATTCTTTTATGATATTATGATCTGTAAGGACTCCTAGGTAACAGTTTGGACTGATAAGGACGCCAGAGTGGTTGTTTTATCATATAAAGCGATTGCTTTATTCATGTGCATGTTCTCTCCAATTGAGAAAGTGTTATTGTTCTTCATGCTCAATTTATTTATTTGCATGCATCTCCTATTGGACACTGGCATTGATGATATTAGAATATCTATAAAATATCTCAGTGTCATTGTTTTATTTGAAGTATTTTGATTACTTTAAATGTTTTCTTACAATTTGTTTCCACCTTCCATAATATTTTGTTTGCTTAATTAATTATAACTAGTAGCCTAATATTATAATAAACAAGAGCTAATAGTTTGTCTAATGTATGACTTCATGTCCATCATGGGGGTGCCTTCTGCCCCTTTTTGGTCACTATTACCTCCCATCTTCAGACGTTGTTCTCTCTTGTCAGATGAGGCCTCCTTGTCAATGATTAGCATTTGCCACCTTCCTGAGCTTTAAATGTTCATTAACAAGTTGGAAGCTGAATAAGCTTTAGTTTGAGAATATGTAGAAAATATCTGATAGTACCTTTATGGTATTTTTGAGTATGTTCTCGTAGTCTAAATGGATTTTCCATATTTCAGGATTTGTTCCTTTATTTAACTAGAATTAGGATTTAGGAGCTCAATGATATTATCATAGATACTAAATAGACTATTCTGTCTTTTTTATTATCTCCTTTCCTCTTTCCCTATTAATTTCAACATACAAGAAACCCATCTTTAGAGAAATTGCATAAATATTTCTTTTTGAGTCATTGAATTCTTAGAGGCACTTGCTTTCTGATGCTTGAGTGTAATTAAATTTTCAGCTAAAAGTGACTTATTCCTGATAAGTAATAAAATCACACAATATTGAACCTTAAGAAAGAATCTCTGGGTAAATTTATTGAAATGATGTCATTAACGCAGGATCTATATTTTAAATAAACTTGACAAAGACCAATTTTTACCTGCCTGTTGCTCAATGCTCACTTTTTTCTGTCCTGTGTCTGTCATGACATTGGAAATTGAGTCACATATAAGTTCTATCAATTCTCAACAATTATGTTGCACCTTAGACTATTATGATTATGTATGTAATGATACTATACTATGTAGCAAGTCGGTACTGGACCTCCAGTAAATAATATAATTGAGCTAATAGCATTATATTTCTTAGCTTGCTTGCATTTATTGTCTACAGGTCTTGGATGAATCACACAGCAGCCCTGGATTGCATGCAGCAGCTGGACCTGGCCTTGCAGAAGAATGTGCAACTTTGGTATAGTTCTTATAAGTTATAAATTGTAATGTAATAATTTTATTATGCGCTCAATTTTATTTGAGCTCGTAAATTTAGTGATTATTATATTTTCTTTGGAATTTTTTATTTGTTGGGTGTGATAATATTTTGGTTGGGAGATTGAGCTCAAGATGGCAGCATTGTGTCATCATTATGTTTCAACAATCCATAAAATGACATGCCAGGAAGCAGCTTTCTTGAAATGGTTATGATAATTTAATTGATATCACATATCTCAATTGTTGACAGGGTGGATGTCGAACAGGGATGGCGAAAGTAACCAATGCCTATGACCTTCCTGCAAGGTTTGTATATAGACTCCCTTTTTTTCCTTTTCAAAGTCGGAAATTGCTATTACACTATAATTTTTTTTTGTCTCCACGCTATTACAGTATAATTTTTTTTGTCTCCTCTCTTGGAGAAAGGAAACTGAGAATGTCTTTAAGTCAGTGCTGTTGCATTCTCATGCTACCTTTGATCGCTTTTGAATTTTGATTGTATATTATGAATGGCATATGTGATCCAATGCACGTGTATAAGTGTACAGTGGCATGGATTTGGATTTGTAAATTATAGCATATGCGATTGTGAGTGCATGCATGTGGACACTGCAATGTGGACATTGGCAGAAACTTGTTTTCTCTTTTCGTATGTTTTGGTGTGAGATGAGATCATTAAGTCATTTGTCATGCTACACAAATTATGTTAATGGGTTCTGAAACCTTGTTTCTGATCTGTATTCGTTTGCATATATAATTCTCTCAGCTTGAAGTTAGATTCATTGCATAGGGTTTCTCCCTCTATGGCTTCTTCCGCTGCCACTTCAGGTGTGTCATCTTCAAGCACCTCTCTGTCTGAACCCTCTGTTTATACCAACTACGTCAATGTGCATTTATACATTGACAAGTTGGATGGCACAAATTATGTGACATGGGCATCCGATATCAAACTTTGGCTCAAGAGTCAAGGATATGAAGATCATCTCACCCAGAGTGTAACTACAGTTGCTGCAGATGAAGCTTCCCGCTGGACAAAAATTGATGCCCAATTATGCATCGTCATTAAGTCCACCATTACCTCTTCGCTGAAACAAATGTTTCGTTCATACGAAACATGTTCAGACGTTTGGGCACAAGCCAAGTTATTATACACCAATGACACTCAACGTCTTTATGGTGTTTGTCAGGATCTTCTCACGATTGTTGCTCCGCGGAGTCCTGGTCTCATGGCTGAATATTTGGGCAAAATTCATGCCCTTCTCCATGAGTTTAATGAGTTATTGCCTCCGGCCTCTACTCCAGCCAAAGAACTTGAGCAACGGTCAAAGTTCTTTATGTTGTTGGCATTACATGGTCTTTCCGATGAATATTCCCATGTTCGCGACCAGATTTTGGGGTCTTCTGTTGTGCCCAACTTTACTACTACTAGTTCTGCCCTTTTACGTGTGCCAAGAAAACAAGTTATTGATACATCTACTTGTGCTGATGATTCCTCAGTCTTGGCCTCTCAACGAGATGATCGCAATCGTTTTCGCAAGCCAGGAAAGGGACAACCCAAGTGTGACCATTGTGGCAAGTTAGGCCACAAGATTAACAAGTGTTATGCTCTTTATGGACGTCCTCCTCGGTCTACTGTAGTGGTTCACTCTGATCCTCCTCCCCGATCAGCGACTGCGGATCCTGCTTCATCTGATACCGCAGGGCACCCTGCCATTTTCAATGACTTTCTCAAATAGTATGAGGAACGTTAGAGTTCTAGTTCCACTATATCTGCCTTTGTTGCACGCACAGGTACATCATTTGTTGGCCGGACTCACTTTGATTCTCTTGGTCCTTGGGTTCTTGACTCAGGGGCCATAGATCATATTACTGGTAACAAATTTTTGTTTTCTTCTTTGTCTTGTCCGGATCATTTACCCTCAGTTACAATGGCTGATGGGTCTAGAGTCTCATCTCATGGTGTTGGTACTGTTAATATTTTTTCAGCCATATCCATTGATCATGTTCTTTATGTCCCTAGGTCTCCATTCAATTTATTATCCGTCAGTCGTCTAACTCGTTCTCTTGATTGTATTATTTCCTTTACCAAAGATTCTATTTGTTTACAGGACCGGAGTTCGAGACACATGATTGGCACCGAATGTGAGTCTCATGGTCTGTATCATCTTCGTCCTCCTTCACATGTTGGCGCAGCTATGGAATCAACATCCCTTCTTCATGCACAATTTGGTCATCCCAGCCTTGCCAAACTGCAACAACTTGTCCCCAGCTTGTCCAAGTTATCTAGTTTGTCGTGTGAGTCTTGTTAATTAGGAAAGCATAGTCGTAGTTCTTTTCCTTGTAATGTCTCACAACGGGCTTTGTCCCCTTTTGCATTAGTTCATTCGGACATTTGGGGACCTAGTCGTGTTAAATCTACTTTAGGTTTTCAGTATTTTGTTACTTTTATTGATGATTATTCAAGATGTACTTGGTTATATTTAATGAAAAATCGTTTTGAGTTGTTCTCTATTTTTCAATCATTCTTTCATGAAATTAAAACACAGTTTGGGGTTTCTATTCGAAATTTGCGGAGTGATAATGGTCGTGAATATCTCTCTCAATCCTTCAAACATTTTATGCTTCTCAGGGCATTCTTCATCAAACATCATGCGCTTATACACCCCAACAAAATGGAGTGGCTGAGCGCAAGAATAGGCACCTTATTGAAACAACTCGCACTCTTTTAATTCATGGTGCAGTTCCT
>Ga0209589_1014252_pt1 | contig 10038 bp, 8 predicted proteins | sample CowpeawhiteBW_FD_187525 | JGI IMG/M metagenome (GOLD analysis project Ga0209589, IMG submission 187525) | Root nodule microbial communities of legume samples collected from California USA - Cow pea white BW (SPAdes) (version 2) | ecosystem: Host-associated > Plants > Roots > Nodule | place: USA...
TTTGAAGTATGGTGGCAACCCATATAGAAGAAAATGAGATTTTCTTATTAGAAACGCCATGTCACCACCCTCAAGTTTAGACTACAGAGTCTTATCCCATGCACTCAAGAAGAGTAATTTCCTTTTGCACCCACATAAATGTTAAACTTTCTAATTTGCCCTCTGATTTAAAGTTTTTATGAATTTTATTACTCAGAAATTTCTCATCGTGCAAAGAAATTAGAAAAAGCGATTCATAAAAATAGTCAATATTTACGAATTACACAATTTGAATTTTTTATATATATAAAATAGACTTCCTATTAAAGTAACTTCCGAATTGCACATTTTAAAAAGTTATCTTTTGTATTTTGTTTTTCTTCAAATTGTACAATGAAAAAATTATTTTTATACAAAAAAATTTCTAGGTACATAATTCACAAGTTATATTTTTCATAAAAAGAACTTTTTAAATATGCAGAGTATGAAAGTATCTTTTAAATTACACAGTCCAAAGTACACCATTGAAATATAGATGGAAAACAATTATAAAAACGATTAACACATGGACGAAGGCACACCAAGGGACCGAGGCACTTTTATCTTTTAAACAGTCGAGGAAGGTGTGGGAGGAAACAATGGGAGTGGAAAAAGTAATTCTCTTAGTCAATGTACCGGTTCATGATCCACGATCCATTAGGTTTTGGGCTACATATTTCTAATAAAGCCCAGCCCAGTTTTGGCGAGTCCAAAAATGTTATAAATGTTGGTGTTTGTGAATGTAACGCAGGTTTAGATATCGTGACTCGTTTTCATAGCATGGCTTATGCTGCAGCAGATTCTAACAAAATTCACACTGATGTTCTCACCAAAGCGAGAGAAACTTGTTACAAGGTCTCGTTTTTTTTTTTTTTTTCCTTTTCATGCAAATGGGTTGTTTCTGCAATTTTCTTTTTCTCTCTGGCACGCTTGTTGAATCCTTTGTGTTTTTGAACAAGGCTCGTGGTGCTTTCTATGCGTGCTTGAAAAAGGAATCTAACAAGAACCTCACAGAGATTGCATATGTTGGGCTGCTATATCCCCTAGAATGCAAACAATGCAGGAATGAATACGTGAATCGGTGTCGATTTTCCTGGGTAACATAGTACCTCCTTCAATTCTGATTTTGTATTGGTAAAAATGGATGCTTTTCTAAATTGGGTATGTTAATGGTGTGCCAGGTCAAACATTTCGATAGGCAATACTGCAGGAACACGAGGGTTCAGACACTTTTCGATCACATGACAGGTCCTTACATTTTTAAACCCTATACTTGATTATCAGTGATAATGGGTCATGTTGATTTCCCTGATGGCTTATGCATGATTGTTTGGATGTATATTCCTTGTGATACATGTCTGTGGTTTCTACTTTTGTGTTCTTACTACTGATACCGATACCCGCTTGAATGAATTTTCTTCACGTTAAATAAAATATTTAAAATTGAAAATAGAAAAAATACCTAAAAAAATCTTTATGAACGTAAAGATATTTACTAAATACAAACTCAAATACAATATAATTAAAATCGAGTGAAACTTAGGTAAAGTTAGATCTCACAAACATCATTTCAAGTTGGTCTTGATTAACATACATTAAATTAAGATTAAGTCATAAAATGAGACAAGTCTTAATGAGATGAGGTTCAAGTCCGATTCAATTTAGCAGTATAGTTTTGAGTGGACAAGGTAGACTGATACAAATTACATTTTGGTTAGAATAGGAATGACAACAGATCGAGTCGAATATGGATAGGGTCTACTCTCATTCGATCCACAACAAAAGAATCCATCTATTACTCAGATATTTAAAAAAAATATAAAATAAAATTTAAATTTAAATTTTATTTTTATTAAAATTAATTTAATAACATATAAATTTAATTTAATTTAATAAAATATAAATTAAATTTTAACTTTAATTTTGGTGAGTTGAATTGGACTTATGTGAGACTAAGCTGAATTGGATCTACGTCCAGTTGTTTCATACTTACTTTGAATTGAGTTAAATTAACTTCATGTTGAATAAGGTGTGAAGATCAAATTCAAACAAAGTTGACCAATAATCGAATGAACAACATTAAGTTCGTTGACTCTATGAGACAAATTAGGTTAGATCCTAATTTTATAATTAATATATAAATAATAAAAAATCAATTTATAATTAACGTAACATATTCGGAGATCAATTTGCAATTTAAAATATTTAAAGAACTTATACAATTTTAAAAATTAATTGGATTCTTAAACCCATCTTATTGACCCTAATTTTGTATGAAACTATACGAATTAAAGCTTTTTCAACCCACTCATTTAATTAATCAATAAAAGTAAAAATATTTTAATAATGTATACATCATGGTTCAAATTGCCATTTTTCTAATCTAATTCTAAACCGATGAAAAACTTTAAAATCTTCTATTGTTCAATTTAATGTTTTTTAATGTAAAATATTTTTGTTCAAATTGTCCAAAACCATCTTTTGGAAAGAGAGATTTTTTTATTAGAAACGCCATGTCACCACCGTAAGGTTTAGACTACAGAGTCTGTATCCCATGCACTTCAATTAAAACGAACAATTTCTTTTTTTGTCCCTATGCTTTTATCTTTTATACAACTGAGGAAAGTGTGGGAGGAAACAATGGGGTGAAAAAAGTAATTCTCTTTTGTACCAGATCCTAATCCACGATCCATTAGATTTTGGGCTATATTATTTCAGATAAAGCCCAGCCCAGTTTGGGCAAGTCCATAAATGTTTTGTTTGTGACTGCAGGGCAAGTTTAGATATCTTGATTCATTCTGATAACATGACTTATGCTGCAGCAAAATCTGACAAAATCCACACTGATGTTCTCACCGAAGCGAGGGAAGCTTGTTACAAGGTCTCTTTTTTTTTTTTTTTTTTTTTTTTTTTTTTTCTTTTCATGCAAATGGGTTTCTGCAATTTTGTTTTCTCTCGCATGCTTGTTGAATTGTTTGTGTTTTTGAACAAGGCTCGTGATGCTTTCTATGCCTGCTTAAAAAAGGAATCTGACAAGAACCCCACAGAGATTGCATCTGTTGGGTTGCTATATCCCCTAGAATGCAAACAATGCAGGAATGAATACGTCAAACAGTGTCGATCTTCCTGGGTAACATACCTTCTTTGTCAATTCTGATTCTGTATTGGTAAAAATCGATGCTTTTCTAAATTGGGTATGTTAATGGTGTGCCAGGTGAAACATTTCGATAGGCAATACTGCCAGAACAAGAGGGTTCAGACACTTTTGGATGACAAAGGTTCCACCAGAGGTCCTTCCAATATTAAACCCAATACTTGATTCTTATCAATTATTTACGTATAGTGTAGTAGATATAATGGGTCATGTTGATTTCCCTGATAGCTTATCCATGATTCTTTGGGTGTATATTCGTTGCATGATAAAGGATTTATATAGCTTATGAATGATTCTTTGGGTGTTGGTTTGAATGAATTTCCTTCTCTTTTTCAATATCAATTGGTGGTTGGAACAAGTATCTGTATCTAGGATTTACAAGTGAGTGGAGAATACTGTCATTGTTTATTCATGTTAGCATGGGTGTAAAACTATACGGATCACCTTTGTCCTTGTCTAAAAGAAGTGTTTTCAGTTCTTGAGAGTCGTTATTTGAGAAATTTATAGTTCCCTCACCTAGGCATGGTTTGTATTGTACAGTTATAGTAGAAGTTGTGGCTAATTGGGTATCTAATCTATGCAGCATTGGTCAAAACTCAAAAAGAATAAATGAAGTGACACACATTTGGTTTATTCTTTTCTGCAACATTGTTCATAGTCATATTTGTGCATATTTAACATGGCAAATGGATAACCCAACAAGGATCCTTTTGGGGCTTTTACACTATGAATGCATTGGATATGTGTCCTTTTCAGTAGTGGTCAAAATGATATTTAAACTCTGATTGGTAATGTGGTACTAGACAAATGTTATAGTGAGGAATTTACCATTATATCTTCTGTTTCTCTTTTTTAATATTAGAAAAAAAACATGGGTAACTGATCAAATTCAGATACTGGTCTGTTAATGTCTGATGTACTCCTTAATCCATTTCTTCAAGGATGTTTTCCTATTAGAGTAACCATCATTTACTCCATAGAAACATGGTTGCAATCAGATAAGTGTTAAAGTGTATGAATGGCATCAAAGATTCGTCCATGGAATTAGGAGTGCTTTGGTGTAAAAGTTGCATTAGAGGTTTAATCATGAGTATAGTTGCACCCTCGTGAGTGTGATAAGTGTAGAAATTATAGCAATTGTAGTAAATTCTTTTGGTCTAAATCCATGTTATTGAAGATGAAGTTATGCAATTAACAACAAGAAAGGACATTTGTTGCAAAAACCCTGTTTGGTATCTGTGCCTAACAAAAGCACTTGGTGTCACTGTTGTATAAGTCCCATCTAAAGCTCTCTAAGCATCTTAAAAGGTTAATACAAGATTCAGAAAGAAATAGTCAAATAACTATCTGTGTATAAATATATTGGTGAGACATCTTTTATTTCTATTTTTATTAATAAATTTATTACCTTATACTATTTCCATCTTTCATCAGTACAATCTTCAGAAACTGGTTCTGGTTTAGCAAACAAATCACTTTGTAACCATAAAACCATGCTTAAAAATAGTTAATCTCAATCTAAAGTATCTAACTTGATACTTCTGTTCTTTCTGTGATGTATAGTATGTTAAAAAAATTACTATATATTACTCTGTTTTGTCATTTCTAATTATTCATTACAAAATGGGATGAATATTTTGTATTTAAAATTTAGCCAATCAAAGGGAGCCTTAGTTTATAATAACAAAATGACAATGTTTGAATTTATAAATAATATGGATTAATTTTTTTTTCAGGATATTTTTTTGTTTTATTCCATTACAAATGTGTATTTCTTTTTTCTTAACAAATAAATTATGATCAAACAAATTCTATGTGGCAGAAAATATCAACCCGCGTTATCCAGTGAAGGGAGAATGAAAACTCGTCATAAAGAAATGAAATTCTTATATGAAAGATTACATAAAGAGATTGTAGGAGATATGTCCAACTCCATCATTTCTGATTTTTCACATTTAGGTCTCATAATTCAACCAGAGATATTTAATCAACTTTACCAGAATCTTTAAGAAATAAGACCATTATAATTAACTGTGTTTGATAAAAAGAAGTATAGCAATTTTTTTAGTTAACTTAGTTAGACAATAATGTTAATATTGTAGTTAAAGATAGGAGAAAGAGTGTGTAAACGTGGAAGGCATACCGAGTGTGAAATATTAAAGTAAGTTGATTTGTTGTAGGTTGGTGGCCACTATGTTCGAGATACCTTTGTCTTTGGTACAATAAAACTACACACAACAATTGGATAAACACGAAAACACACACAAAAAATGCACTAAAACACATTATAGAGCACAAGAAAGTTTTTCAACGCATCTACGTCACATTCAACCATTTCTATTTCACTTATGGACTCATGTCTCCAAGATTCACTCCCATTCATATCTACTCACAAACCTATTTCAACAATTCCACACTTTTTTTTTTGTCTCTTTCTGCCTTCTCACCCTTCTCACCATAATCAAATATTCATAAAAGGATTCTATGTTATTCAATGGTAACCATTGTTAGAGCACTTTATTTTTTAGTTTCTAGATCTAGTTGTGTACCTTTTTGAGTCCTGCATTTTCACCCACAAGTTTATATTTCGATTTTTTTTTTCAACCACCTATATATATCGGCTATTCTAAAGTGATTTTTTTTTTCCGAAAAAAAAATAGTTTACTTTTTCTAGTGAAAATGAAACTACTTATTCATTTTTAACTATAAAAATACTCGATCAATTATTAACAATTTTCTTCAATATTGGAGCATAACTTTTATATTTCCTCGTATCATAACTGTTGTATTATGCGCTTGTTATTGTGCAGTTTATGATGAAATTACTCGTTTATAAGAGGAGGCACTAAGCTACTACGCAACTTTGCAGGATCATTGAATAAGATTCGATTTTACTTTATATTAGAGTCAGCCCTACCAGTTATACAAACTTCACTTTATTTTTTTTATTTTTTTAAAATCACTTTTACATGTATCAAACGTGATTAAATCAAATAACGATAGTAAACAGTTTATAATTGACCTAATAGTTGATCTAAACCCAATTGGTGACGTGGCCACGTTTTGATTGTCAAAAGAAAAGTACTTACAGAAAAAGTACTTGGTCTGATCCGTGACAGTTTCTAAAAATTTATTATGGTATGCGAACTCAAATAAAAATCATATAACAATGCCTTCGTGCAAATGACAAAGAGTGAGTACATTACAATATTTGTTTCGGAAGAGAGAAAAAGAAATGTTAATTAATTTTAGTTAATTTTCATATTTCTTTTCATTTAGTTAATTTTAGTTAATATTTATTTAGAACCGATATTTTCCCCTCTGGATGGAAAAGATATAAGGTAAATGCAGGAAAGTGGGATGAAAGAGAGAAAAGAAAAAGTAGCATATAGGTGTTAAAAAAAAATAAAAATAACAAACTGGTTGCGAAATAAATAAATAAAGTAAAAGAAAAAGAGGCGAAAAAAACAAAGAAATGAGAGAGGATAGGATTGGAAAGTTAGCGTGTGGGTGCGAAAGTCAAGTTAAAAACGACGTCGTGAAGGACGGCCTTTCCTAGACTTTACAAAATCCACGTCACTTGGTTTGTTGAGGTTGTTCTCGATTTGGTTGAGGTGGTGGTGGTCACGTCGTTTGGTTTGGTGTAGTGTTTGACTCGAAAGTCAACGAAACGGCGCGTTCAGGACTTGGAAACGGAGGCGGTGTCTTTGACGAGGCCGTTGCTGAGAGTGGAGGAGTGCAGGGTGAGCGCGGATATTCCGGGGGAGGAGGGGCCATCGCCGTTGGCGAAAGGGTTTCTGGTGTGACACGTGGCTTTGGAGATGGCGGTGGCGAGAGAAATGGGCATGAGGCAGAGACCTTTCCCCTGCAGGTACTGCATGGCGGATCCCATGTCTTCCTCCATCAGCTTCGCCACCTGTTGCTCCGTCGTCGTCAGGGTGTCGTTTGAAGAACCATGGTTGCCGTTTGAGTTACCGTTGGTGTTGTTGCGTTTTTGTTGAACGCAGTCAGCGCCTCCCTGCAGTGAAAAAGACGACACCATGTGACAGCGTTAGTTACAATAGGGTTCAGAGAGAGAGAGAGAGAAAGAGGAATCTGAGAAAGTGGCCACGCGTGCTGCTTTTGGATTGTCGTTTTGTGGTGATTGATTGATTGATTGATGATGGATGGATAATAAGCCAAAGCCAACACAAAAAGACTACTCATACTCACTCACTCCGACAATATTTTATGGGTTCTATTTCTTCTTATGGAATTCCTCCCATGTTTTTTTTATTATCTTCCTCATTTTCTTGTCTCCTCCTTTTTTATTTAACAATTCATAACATGAAAGGAGAAAAAAAAAACAATCTTTTAATTGGGATAATCAAAGTGGAAGAAAAAAAAAATAGTGTAAGGTGGAGTAGTCTACCTCAGAAGATATATCAGCAACAAGGGGTGCCACAGCCGCTGCACCTCCCAATCTGCTCATGCTCAAAACCTGTGTAATCCAATTAATTAATTAATTTATGACAGTATATAATATTCCTCCATTCATTAAGAAAATGTGGAAGGAAACTGAGGGAATCTCACCTTGACTTGGAGCTGTAGGAACTTCACATAATCGATGATCTCATCCAACATGGAGGCCTTATCAGTCTGTCAATTCATGAACAAGGAAACTATATTTGCTTCTATAATTTACATTTCATACTTTTTTAAAGTAAAGTGAATGAGAAAAATAATTTAGGAAGTCTGTATGAAAAAAAGAATCAGAGAAAAGGGATTGTACTGTAAAAAGACAGTGCAGGACTCCTTTTACCAAGGATTGATCCTTGCATTGGATGGTGCAATGGTGCATATAATAGTACTATTATTATTGTTATTGTATATTGTTTTCATGTGTTGCGTCTAGTCTCTTCATTCTTCATACAGATAACAACAAAACCACAAATCCCACTTGCTGCAACTACCAAACCTTAGTGCTCTCCAGCTTCATATTTCAGGCACGCACGGAAAGATATATGTGTATATATATAATAATGGGAGGGTGTTGCCGCAACAATACATACCAAAACTACTGGGCACTTGAAAACTGCTTAGTTTAATTATTACTCATTTTATACTCTGATTAATCCACAAAAGACAACATAATTAAGTTTAACATAACTTTAATCAATCAACTGATATTTACCTTGTTGGCATTGGGAACCAGTTCCTGCAGGGCCTTCATTCGCTCTGCGATTCTCTCCCTCCGTAACTGCCACACACAACAAAATTCCCAACCCAACTTCAGAACAACAAAAGTAAGACAATGACCATCAAAAGATCGAAAACCAAAGCGATTCTGTCCTATTCCGGAGTTTCCATTGATTTGTTTTTCAATTTTAACAGAACAGAAAAAATGTACTGCTACGTCGAAACACAGAGAAACGTACCCTTTCGGCGATGCTGTGTGGGTCCGTGGCTTGACCTCTCCTCGCTCTAACCCTCTGCTTCGGCTGACCGGAAGCACCGCCACCACCACCACTGGCCGGAGCCGAAGCTCCAAAACTCTGCCCCTAGAAATTCCAAGCACAGACAAAATCAGACTCTTATTTAATTTGATTATTAACAATAATAAAAGAAGAAGAATAAAAATAAGAACCTGTTGAGGAAGTTGAAAATGGTGAGTTTGGTTGGAGGGTTGGGCGGCGCCTTGGAGAGAGGCGGAGAAGGCGTTGTAGAGAGGTTGAACAGAAGAAGGGTCAGCGTTCTGCGAAAGAAGAAAAAAAAATTAAGCAGAAAATCAGGGTAATGAGAGGAGAAAAATGTTTGGGGTGGTTAAATGAAGAAGGTACAAACCGGAGCGGGAGATTTGAAGGAGGAGGCGTGAACGACGTCGTTTAGCGAGGAGACGGGCATTTGGAGGAGGGGGGAATTGGCAGCGGCGGAGGAGAGGAGGAGTTGATGGTGGTGTTGGAGCATGAGAGCGGAGGCTTTGTCATCGGTGATCTGGTGGTTGCGAAACTTGGAGGCCAAGTTGGCTTGTTCGAGGTCGTAGGGGAAAACGACGTTGTTTTCCGGCGTGGTCTCGTCGGAATTAGGGTCCCATAAGGGGTTGTGTTTGGGGTCCAGTGTCCATGGAGAAGACGAAGGGAGGTTGGAGAGCATTTGCTTGAGGAAATCGTCGTTGGAAGTTGCATCAAAGTGGATCTGTTGCTGATTGTTACCACCATTGTTGTTGTTAAAGAGAGAGTTATTGTTAGCGCCTTGCATTTCTCTACTACAAGGTTGCATGAGATCACAGTTATAAGCTTAGACCAGAGAGAAGAGAAGAGAAGAGAAGAAAAGAAAAGAGGGTTTAAACTCTGAAGAAGAACACAAGAGTGAGTGCAAGACAGTGCTACCTTTTAAATACGTACCTCAACACCAACCTATACTGTTATTATTATACATTTTCTTTTTTTCATTTCTCACAAAACCGTTGCGTTTCACCTGCGACTTGCCCATCAAGTTTTTTAATATCTCTAATTTCATTATTTTTCTTTCTCTGTAAAACTTTAACGTTAATAACATAACTAACAAATAATCTATAACTGATTTTATTTTATCCAATATATAACTTTCATTATAGAAATATTTGGTCACTGTTGCTTCTTATCTGAATTTGTTAAACAACATAAATGTGGACACAGCCTGTTTTTGAAACGGTTACACGCGTCCCAACAAGGTACGACTTTTTCTCAGACAAAGAATAATAATAGAAGATAGTAAAAGACGTGAACTAACGTTGTTTTGTTTTTAATAAAAAGAAAAAAAATATTCAAACATATCATATATATATATATATATATATATATATATATATATATATATATATATATATATATATATATATATATATA
>Ga0209589_1014254_pt1 | contig 10037 bp, 2 predicted proteins | sample CowpeawhiteBW_FD_187525 | JGI IMG/M metagenome (GOLD analysis project Ga0209589, IMG submission 187525) | Root nodule microbial communities of legume samples collected from California USA - Cow pea white BW (SPAdes) (version 2) | ecosystem: Host-associated > Plants > Roots > Nodule | place: USA...
AAAAAAAAAAAAAAAAAAAAAAAAAAAAAAACTTGTTTGTTGAAGAGGGTTCTTTTCTAAAATCCATCACCTTATTTTGGCTGCTTTACTGTACAGAAACAAATCCTTAAATAACGAATTTGTCCTATCTTATTGTTCTTCCATTTTTGTTGTCCGATGGTTTTACTGTAATTCCCTAATTCCAAAATAATAACTTATTACCTTAACCATCCATATTAAAAGTAAATATAATTATTATAATATTTTAGACATTTCTTTAATTACGTTTACTTTTATATAATTTATTTTATAAAAATTAAAATATTTAGAAACTATGTGAAACCCCCTTTTTATTTGAATTATGTTTTAAGAGAAGATTTGGGTCTGGCCTCTTAGAGGGTCCAGAGTCATCTTATTATGGGGACCCCCAAGATCCCGTACAGTCCCCTTATTCCTCATTCTGCTTCATTTTACAGAAAACATATCCCTCCCCTTCCTTAAACCCTTGAGCATCAACTCTGCTAGGGCACAAGTTTTTTTTTTTGCCTCCTCAAGTTAGCGAATCTTCTTGGTTTGGAGCTGCCTGAACTTGTATCTCCAAGTAAGTAGACCCCAACCTTCTTATTTCAACTGTCTTGTTGTGGCTCTGCCTAGGGTTCATCCTAATAACCCTCTTGTGTTTTCGTGTGCCAATATTTTCAGCTCCTTAATCTGTTTCTGAAGTTGTGGTGCTCTCCTTGGGGTCCTGTTTCGTTTGGCTAAGCTTGAGTAAGGTAAGGGAAGCTAGGGTTTCACTTTTTTTAAGTTGTTTTGTTTGTTCTTGTTTCGTTTGGCTAAGTTTGATTAGTGTTTTGTGGAATATGAGACATGATTGGGGAAAACGTTAATTTTTGGTGTATTTTCATGAAACTGTGATATTTGACGTTATTTTTCGTATTCTGAAGTGTCGGGCGGTCGTTGGGCGAGTGCCTTGATCGCTAGGCGATTGTGTCTTTTTTCTGATATGCGCAGTTTTAGTAAAATTGACTTTCCCGTCTTGTTAACCGTTGGATCGAACTAAAATTTTACCAGCTGAGTCTTAACACCTAGTTCTTGACTTTGATCGGTTGGGTCATGAATCGGAGCTCTATAGTGAGAGCAGTTTTTATCGCAAGGTCCCTGTAGTTTGGTTGTTGCCAACATTGACCTTCGTTACTTGTTTGGTGCATAACTTCCTCTATAGTTATTCAATTAAGTTGGTTCTTGTTGCATTTGGTTCTTGATTCAATCCTCTAATATTTGAATCAAAATACAAAATTTTTGGAGCTTTACACAAGCTGTAGTTTTATTTCTAAAATCCCAAATCGTTTGCATAATGTGTTATGTAATGAGCCATGACTTGGTTAGGTTGGACATTGGTAGGCATTTATAAAGCATGAAATTGAATGGGATCTTGTTATGTTGTGTATGAAATGGAAAACATGACTGTATGGTTGGTGGTGTGGTTTGGCATGAGAATTGAATGCTTGATATGGCATGTGAATTTTGTTGGTAAAAGAGTTTCAAGGGAAACTCTTGGTGATGGTGGTTAGTGTATACCTTGATATAGGAGATGTCTAGATAAAGGAAGGTATCCTGAACTCTAAAAATTATTCACGCTCACACAGAATAAAATAATTTATGTGGTGAGAGTGGCAGGAGGTCCTAGTCTTGGGACATATTGGGCCCAAGACATTAGAGGATTAACCATGTGTGCGGTTGGGTGATAACCCCTTGTGTCTAGACTCTGCAAAGTTTAGAAACCAGCACAGGTGCATACTCCTTTAGAATTCTATATCAAGAGTATGATCTGGATATTGAGTCACAGAGTGTTGAAATTGTTTGCTTTCACATGATTTGGGTGCCTACTGTTTTGTCTGTGCATAATATGATCTGACTATTGATTTGCTCTATAACATGATTAAAAAAAATTTTGCTCTAGCTTACCTTTTCTCTTGGTGTGTGTTTTTTTGCTTGGTTTTCCTTTTTGCAATGATCACCAATACTATTGGTGTGAGCATATGTGGAAACCCCTGGAGGTTCTCAGGGTGGTGAGGATGTTGTGGTGTAGGGTGGTTCCCATGGTCTGGGTTGTGACTCACTGTCGAGTCCCTTTTGAAGAACTGTGTTTAGTTTTAAATTCCTTGCTCTATCAATAGTCTTTTGTAAGACAATAGTACTTTTGTGTTCTTTATGACATCATGGTGTGCCTAAACTTTCTTTCCGAGTATATGATGGATAACTATAATAGTTAATACATGTATGCTTCATGTCGTGTGCTCTTTTATATTATAATTATGTGATGCGAAATTTTAGTAGATTATTCTATTAAAATGGGATGTCAGAAACTACATATGCAAAAAAGTCCTAAAAACATTTTTTAAAATAATAGTTTAATTTAAGAAATCAAATTAAAAAATATTTAATTCACTGTTATATATAAAATATTTATTAGATTATGTTTATTTTTTAATTTATAAAATAATGATTTTCAATAATTAACAAACATTTAAAAAGTACTATGCAAAAATTCCTAAAAACAGTAGTTTAATTTAACAAAATTCCTAGAAACAATTACTACTATTATTCCATTATTGTTATTATCAATAAAATTATTATTATTATTAATATTAATATTATTAATATTATTTTAATTTATATGAGTACATCAGTAGCATTAGTATTAGTAGTAATATTGATATTATTATTATAAACAATGTTATTATTATATATTAATATTTACATTAATATAAGCATCAATGTTTGTAGTATTGTATCATTAATAATATTTTTATTATTATTATTAGTATTATTATTATGGGTTATTTTCATTATTAGTACTGGTGAAAATACTTGCGCGCAGCATGTGTGTTCGCAATTTTTTTAAATTTCATATAAATTTGAGTTAAAATTAATAATTTTTACTTTAAGAATATATAATTAATTTTTAAAATAGTTGTTAAATAAAATAATTCATAAAAATAAAAGAAGTTTTTAAAATTACGGTTAAAGGTAAAGTATTTATAAAATAATTAATTTTTAAAATAATAAGTAAAATTTGAAAAATAAAATATATACACAAAAGAGGTTTTTAGGATAACGGTTAAAAGTAAAATATTTATAAAATAATTAATTTTTAAAATGATAAGTAAGGGTAAAACTGAAAAATTAAAATTGTTGCATGTGGCATCAATTGTGCCGTGGAAGAGGCCAAATGGGCCGAATCATAAATGAATGTGGCGCTTAGATTGTTACGCTCTTAAGTAAAACGAGTTGTGTCCTAACTAATTGTTATAACTTTTGGCCTAGTGGTGGTAAGCGTTCGATCTTAACACATATTTTTTTAATCACGGGATCATATTTAAATTACTTGTACTTTTTATTTGTTTTGTCATTGATTTATCCTTAAATATTTCACCTCAAAAAAGTAGTTACTAAAATTAATAAATTAACAAAAAAATAGTTTTAATAAAAGATTTGTATATCTTTACATATGTTATAACATGTTATATCTTTTTTTTTTATTTTTAAACAATCTACCCTTTACTTTTTTACATACATATTGACATTCTAAACGTATTATGAATAGTTTTCATATAAAAAAAACATAAAGATGGAGATGCGAGGTATTGATCCCCGTACCTCTCACATGCTAAGCGAGCGCTCTACCATCTGAGCTACATCCTCTAATCTCCAATCCTCCCAGGAAACATATCATATGTAAGGTTTTATCGTATTTGTACTATATTAGGTTATATAACATAAAGAAAGTCATTAATATTTTTACGAAGTTAGAACACATGAAAGACATTTTTGAATGATTTGGAGGCAAAGCAATTTGGCATGCAACAAAATCAATCTGTTCAAGGATTAAACAAAGACAAATAAATTTAGGTGAAAGTTTTTTGGATTTTAGAGCTCCACCAACCCTAGTCATGGATGTAACTTTTAAGAAAACATTATCCACTTCTTGAAACTCAAAGGATTTCTTTCGTTTATTGTAGTAACTTTTCTACCTATATTAAGAAGGATTTTTGTTTTACTTAATAGTTCATTTTAAGGTTTAAAATATATATTTGAACAAAAAAATATACTTATTAAAACTATAATACTGAGCGAAAACGTGTCAAACAATGTAAATAATTAAAGTGCTTGCATGAAACACATTTAACACACCAAAAATAGTTGATGTAACTAGTTTAGGGGGAATCTATCACTGCATGTTTAACGTTTGAGGACCAAATGTATAAAAACTTTGGACATGGACGAATTCTAAATTCGCGTCAACGTTTTGGCAGATACTATAAACATACTTAACCCTAATTTTAGTAAGACTGAAAGAAAAGGTAAAAGCTAAAAAACTACTTATCATTAAATGAATCTTAAAACATACATTAAACATACATTGATTAAATGAGCATTGATTAAATGAGTGTAGAAGTACACATTAGACAAGACTTTCCATACCCTCATTAGACGAGTATAAGAAAAAATATTACAAGAGTCTAATAGTACACATTAGACGAGATTATAGATACAATAATTAGAAGAGTGTAACAAAAAAGATATTTGATGACTCTTTTCATACATTGATTAGATGAGTTTACGAATACTTTGATTGGACGAGTTGTTGGTGAATCAATCAGACCAGTCTAGCAATACACATTAGACAAGTCATTCATATATTGATTAGACGAGTCTAACAACATACATTAGACAAATTTTTTCATAGAAAAATTGGATGAGTCTATTAATACATTAAATGACTTTGTCTATTCAATAATTAGAATAATATTGCAATATACATTGGACGAGTTTGATCATACATTAATTAAATGATTTTAGTAATACATAGTAGATGCATTAGGTGAGGTCGTCATACACAATTAAATGAGTCTTGCAACACACATTTGACGAGTTTGTTCGACAAGTCTTGCAACACACATTAGACGAGTTTGTTCAACGAGTCTAACAACATACATTAGACAAGCTTTTTCATAGAAAATTTTGATGAGACTATTAATATACATTAGACGACTTTGTCTATTCAATAATTAGAATAATATTGTAATATACATTGGACGAGTTTGCTCATACATTAATTAAACGATTTTAGTAATAACTAGCTAAACACAGGCGTTATCGCGCCTGTGTGTACATATTTTTTAAATATGCATGATATTATATTAGTAGGTGATAATATTGTAATGTTATTAAATTAATATATAAAATAAAATTATATTTATTAAAAATAAAGTCAAATAAAGAATAATAGTTGATAAATAAAGTGAAATATATCAAAAAATTAATAAATAATTATATTTTAAAGGGTAAAATTGGTATTTTAAAATGGACACAAAAGAGGGAATCCTCTTTATATATTGTTATAGATTATTGTTGTTATTATCTACGAGATATTGTTATAGTGATATTATTATTATTCTATTGTTATTAATATTTTTATCACTATAGGATATTATTATAGTGATATTATTTTTATTAATATTATTTTTTTTTGTTATTATAGTTAGACATACATTATACTTTTGTTTATTACGGGAACATATCTCAATTGTTTGCACTTTTATTTGTTTTGTTATTGATTTATCTCACCATCAAAGTAATTATTTAAATTTAAAAATTAATTACTAAAACTAGTAATAAAATGATAAAACTGAAAAGTAACTTTTTTATATGAATAATTATTTAAATTTAAAAATAATAATTAAGAGGATAAATTTGTAAACATAAAAAGGATACATTTTTTTATATATAGTTATAAATTATTGTTGTTAATATTAGTATTAGTATTAACATTCACATTATTTTTTTAGTATAAATATTTTTATTATTATTATCATTAGTTTATTATTATTATTATTTATAATGTTGTTATTATTATAAGTGTTTTTTTTAATTATAAAAAATGTTGTTGTACTAAATAGTTTTACTAAATAAATTTATAATATTTTAAAAATTTATAATTTATAATTATTAATAATATTAATATATATAATTTTTAAATTTATTTAGATAAATATAATAATAATTATATTATTATTCTATAGAAAAACAAAAATAAAAAACTCGTGTGTATGCACGGCCACATATTAGTATATTAGAAAAATCATGGTTTCTTAAATTATAATTTTTTATTTAATACTTTTAAGTTTATGTCATTATCGTTTATGCATTTGTCTTGTAGTGTTACTTACTTAATATTTCTTTCTCTAATTATAAACATAACATACACAATTATTAAAAAAAAAATTCATCTATAAATTTGATAATAATCAATTTTATAAGTACACTAAGGTTTAGGCTAAAAATAACTTATCGCAAAATATATATATATATATATATATATATATATATATATATATATATATATATTTTAACTTTTTTATGTGGTGTGATCGTTGATCAAAGTTTGTTATATGTAGGGAGAGTAATTTATGAAAGGTAGAGTTTGTAAAGAGAACATTTTGAGTATAGAAGTGTCAATCTAGTTAAGGAAAGCGATTAATAATTTTGATACTTGATGAAAACAATACAATGCTCTGAAGAACCATGGTGATGACTTGGGCCAAATCTTCACATGGTGTCTTATACTCTCTAAGAATATTCAATTAGTACATAGAATAGTGTTTACAAAAGTTTTCTCAAAAGAACTTTCCAAAAAGTCTATCTGTCTAAACCCCCAACTCTGTTTTTATGAATTGTCCAAGTCAGTATTCGACAGTATAAGATGAGCACTACTTCTCAAATTTCTATCTAGTATCATCCATCTGAAATCTTTCCATACCAAATTTCCACCCCAAGCTCGAACTCTCTCAATACCATCTTTAATCCACACTAAATTGTTACTCCTGGTTCAAAAACACAATTTCTAGCAAATTATTTAGCAAAACATACGCAAACTAACAATTTAAACTTTTAATTCCCTACAGCCCATTAAAATCAACAAATTTTCTGCAGACAATTTTAGCATGGTGCATAAAATCTTATATATATATATATATATATATATATATATATATATAATATCAAATGTTCTTCCCTTTAAAAAATTCAATTTTCTATTGTCAGTATCACTACTTAAAACAACTTAAATGGTTAGCTTTCATTACCTTAAAGAAGTGGACTATCACGACTCTGCCCCTTTTCATAGTATCACACGAAACATCACTCTATGTACAAAACAAAGGCTTGATTCAACTATCAAGGTAGAATTCTAGAATTAACTACAAACAGAGTTTCATTAAGAACAAAGGAAACTAACATGCACTCTAAAAAGGCTTGCATGTGAGGAAAAAACATATTACTCTGTATTGTAATGAGCAAAAAAATTAACTTAAAGAAAGAAAATGAAAGAGAATTTTGGTAGAATTTCCAAACTGATCACTCCTAATGTTGAATCTTCACTAGGAAGAGAGATTGCTTAGATGATTAGAAGAGAATTGAATAGAGAATTGAGAGAATTATGTTTTTGAAAAACAAAAGGACTTCTAGTTTAAAGCATGCATGTTCTCAAAGCTAACAATTGACTAACATATTTAAGTGAATCACAATTGTGACATCCCATTTAATAGATAATTCTAATAAATAAAGTATCACAAAATTATCTAAAATATACTGAAACGGAAGGAAAGATCAAGGGCACAAAACAATGTCATAAACGTATCTCAAAATATAAATCAATTTGGCAAAAGGAATGCTCCACGGAGCATGGAATCACAAATAACACAATTCTTAAGAAGAAAGGCTCACAATGAGCATAATCTAGGGAGCCTAACTAAATAGTAGCATCTCCACCGTCCGCACGATCACCATAAGTTTTCACATCTGCTCACACCAACATTGATGATAATTGAAAAAAGAAAAACAAAACAAGAAATAGACACAGAGAGAAAGGGTAAGCTAGAGGAAAAAAATTATTTTGATATACATATATGCAAACAGGTTATAAGTAGGCAAATCAGTAAGCACAACAAAAAATGTGATAGCAAACAATAAAAGACCATATAACTCGATTATCCAGATACATGTAATGAGAATGAATTCATTGGTTGCTTGCACTTGTGGTGGTCTTTACTGCTTTGCAGAGCCACTGACAATGGGTTTCACCCTACCACGCATAACGTTATTTCATGATCATCTAAGTCCATTATCTTGCCAGAGACTAAGATCTCCTGCTACTCTCATCACTTGAACCAGTCTACTCTACATGAGTTTGAGTGATTCTTTAGAGTGTCAGGATACAACCTTGTTTGAATCCTTATTTAATTATATACACTACCATAACACCACCATAAAGTCTCCCAAGAGACTCATGGAATTACGTCAAGCACATATCATATACATATTCTCACACATCCATTCTCATTTCATACCAAGGACAACAATTTCAATTCAAAATATTCTATAATACATGCATAGTCACATGTTCACGCTTCTAGGAGTAATTCAATCAATCCACAAGTAAAATCACATAGTTTAAAGCTAATCTGCCCCATTCTCACTCAAGCTAAGAGGTTTTGCTTAAGCGACAGGGTCCCCTCGCTTAAGCTAGACTCTCCTCGCCTAGGCGAGAACTTGAACAGAAGGTATAGTGCATCACTGTGAGTTCTCGCTTAAGCTAGACCTTCTCGCTTGAGCGACAACTCGAGCAAAGACAAAAGAGAGTTCTCTGCTACTCTCGCTTAGGCTAGAGGATTCTCGTCTGGGCGAGAATAACAATTTATCTCTTGCTCCTGTATGCAACAGTAGAAATCCATCCATCCACACAAACAATATATTTTCACACAATCACAAACATCATCCAAGCATTAAGAACGCAAAACATAACCAAAAACAAGCAAAATAATTTAAAAACGTGCAAAACCCTAGCTTCTTTTACCTCGAAACTAGAAAATAGACTTGCAGGAAGAGAGCTTTAACAGGAACAACACCACAACTCCAGAAACATATTAAGGACTTGAAAATTATGCACACAAGAACGAGAATAAGGCTCTAGAGACGAACTCAAGACAGAACCAAAGCAAGTGAAATGGAAAAGAAGGAAAACACAAAGTTTTAGTGTTAAACTTACTTGGAGGAAGAATGTTTTATTAGCTTGGAGGAGGATTTCTCAATAACCCTAGCTCAGCTTTGATTTCAAACATGGGACAAAAGAGTGAGATGTTTTATTTTAAGGGTGCAAAATGGGAAATAAGAGAGCAGCAAAAATGGATCTTGGAAGACAAGTGGACTAACCTTAAACCTTCTAATAAAACCAGGTCCAAAACTTTTAAAACAGAAAATGAACTTCACAACAACGGATAATAATTCATAATAATATTGTATTAATAAAAAGTTGAATAAATAATAAATATAAGTTTCAATTCCCAAACAATCAAATAATTTAATCTCCTAAAAAAAGAACGAAATTTAATATGCCATCTTTTAATTAGATTTTATATTTTTAAATCCGGCTGAATTAATTTTCGATACCTGGATAAGACCATACATGTTGTTTCTACAAAATATGATAAAAATAAAATAAAAAACATTAAAATAACTTTTGAAATTATTATAAACGTAGAAATATATCTTTTATATTATATATTATTACCCAAAAAGGTAATTTTTAAACAATTAATACATCTTAACTAAATTCTAGATATTAATATTATTAATTTATATATATATATATATATATATATATATATATCACATAAATAAAAATAAATCATAGTTTTCAAGTGTATTTAATGAAGCTAATATTACTAATTTATTAATTTTCAATACCTGGATAAGACAATACATGTTATTTCTCCAAAATATGATAAAAAAAATTGAAAAGATTAAAATAACTTTTGAAATTATTATAAACGTAGAAATATATCTTTTGTATTATATATTATTACCCAAAAAGGTAATTTTTTAAACAGTTAATACATTTTAACTAAATTCTAGATATTAATATTATTAATTGATGGGTATATATATATATATATATATATATATATATATATATATATATATAAAATAAATAAAAA
>Ga0209589_1014261_pt1 | contig 10029 bp, 4 predicted proteins | sample CowpeawhiteBW_FD_187525 | JGI IMG/M metagenome (GOLD analysis project Ga0209589, IMG submission 187525) | Root nodule microbial communities of legume samples collected from California USA - Cow pea white BW (SPAdes) (version 2) | ecosystem: Host-associated > Plants > Roots > Nodule | place: USA...
TATATATATATATATATATCATACACGTGTTATGTGTGAGATACATTCGACAACAACAAAAATGGAAGTTGTAATCATGAAGAATAGATTTTTATCTCTTAAGGTTGCATTAAATTTTGTTTTTTCTTTTTGTTATGATACTTAAAATATATATTTAAGTTATCTAAAATTAATATAATTTAATATATTATACAGAGAAAATACTATATTAAATATTTTTATATCGTACATATTTTATAACATTTTCTTTGTATGTAATTATTAATAGTGATGCACTTCTAATTTTGAGTTTCAATAGTATGCATCCTTCAAGTTTTTATTAAAAATAATTTATTATTTTTTAACATTATGCATATATATATACATACATACGTATGCATTTTATTATTATGGTAATATTTTATTATATATACGAGTGAAAATATAAATATATTCACTTTTTTATGATAATAAAAAATAATAAAATTATTACTATAATTATACACAAATTTAGAATTAAATATGTTTTTAGTCTCTTAAGTTTCAATGAAATTTAGAATTATTTCATCTTTAAAACTCTTCATCTTTAAAAATGTGTTAATTTAATTATTTTAACCAAATTTTGTTAAGTTTATCTGACGTTTCAAGCGCATTTCATTGATAATATTTAAATTGTTTACACCGTTTGACACATTTTCGTTTCAATGTGAACTCAAATATTATCATCAAATGTGTTTAAAATGTCAAATAAACTTAACAAAATTTGGTAAGAATGACTAAATTCACGCATTTCTAAAGATGAAGACTAAATTGGTATAAAGTTTCAAAGAGAGACTAATTCAAAAATTCACTGGAACTTTAGGGACCAAAAACATATTTAACTCTAAAATTTACAATGATTTTGTTATAAATAGTTTTATTTATTTTATATGTAATTTTCTAATAAAATATTGTTAGATTTAGAAAATTTTTAAACAAAAAAACAGTTAAATTTAAATAAAAAGACTTAAAAAAATAATATTAATAATAAAATTGAAAAATAAGTACGAATACTAATTTTTAATTTTAAAATCATAATTTTAACTTTATCTTTCGTAATATTGTTAACTAATTTTTAAACTGTCATATGAACTTCATTCATTTTTTCTTTTTTGTTTCTTCATATTTATAGGTTCTACACTAAAATTCATGTACTTTTTACTATTATTTTCAATCTTTTATTTTTTTTAACTTAAAAAATCCAAACACAGAGGTATGATAGCACCTTTGAGTATCTGCTAGTGGTGAGATAAAAACGATATTATTATTTGCATCTTAATTTTATTTTTTTTCACTAAAAGGAACTACATATGACATTTAAAATGCATAGATATTTGAATGAATTGTTTATATTTTAAATTTACAAATACGTCGAATGAATGAAAAAATTATGTGTAAATATTTGTATTTAAAAATGACTACTCAATATTTTTTGACTGGTAAGATGATTAAGTAATATTATTTTTACAAATAATGAAAGTATGGCCAACCAAATAAAATGACTAATGATAATCTGTCAAATAAGATATATTAATTTTAAAAACTGACATAAAAATAGGTTAATAAATAATTTTAATTTCTTTACTTAGTTAATGAGAATTTTCGTTATCTTCATAGTTAATAAGTATATGATTTCTTGTCTTAATCTCTGCAAATATTTAATTTTAATTACGACTGAGAAATAAAATTTGAAAATTTTAAGCTTAAAAGCATACATTTTATTACATATAATATAAAAATTAAAATCAAATAAAGTATAAAATTAAAATACCTGGTATTTTTGAGGATGAAAATGCACCAACAATAACACAGTGGTTAAACGAAGTATGCATGGGGATGAAGTTAGGTGGAGACATTTCTCACATATTTTGGCTGCAAAACGTGGTTCATTTGATATTATCACTTATTATTGCTATTTTTATTATTAAGTCTCGTGAACTATATTTCTTGCATTATTTCTAAGACTTCGATATATAACTATTGTTAAAGTGTGATATTATTAATGGATGCTTAAATTTTCAAAATTATTTTATTGAAACATTAAAAAATAGAATCGAAGTTAAAACATATAACATAGTGAATTGGAAAAAAAGCCACGTTCACTTGCTTTAAAAAAATGTGCTTTAGAATTCAAATTCTCATTAAATTGTTAAGTGAATTTAAAGTGTTTCATTGTATTAACAGAAGAAAAATATATACAAACTCATATTTCTGTTTGTGATTGAACTATGTGAGACTTTCTGATATAAATTAGGAATTATCTTTTTTTTTTCTTATTTGAATATACAGCACTAATATTTTGACTTTAGACTATTCAATGTCATCATAGTTATTATGTTTAATAACTTTTACGTGTTAATTATTAGCACTAATATTTTCTTAAACGGTGGGCGCTGCTTTTAACTAAGTAATAATGATATAATTTACTTTTTTTTATTAATGCAATGATAGGTGAAAATTTGTATTATCGTAAAAGTACGATGATTAATATTTTATGTACTTTTAACTCTAAATTTAACACTTATTTAAAATTTTAAAATATAAGTACATATAATTTTAAATAATTTTTATATAACGTTCTTAATACTAATATTTTTAAGAATCTGATTCTAGTTAATTCAACTTTGTTTATATAAAATCTTATTATTTAAAACAATATATATAAGTATGTTTAATATGAAGGAGATAATGTTTTTAAGAATGCGAGTATTGTTAAGTCGTATACCTTTATATGTAAAAATATACAAGTTTATTAACACATTCTGATAAGTTTTAATAAAATTATTTTACATTTTATTAAATTAAAATAATTGTATTATTATACAATACAATTTATAATCACTTTTTTAGTGTTTTTTATTATAAGATTAATTTACCTATAAACAATTATATTATGTGATAAAACAAATAAAGATAAAATATTTATCTAATCATAGTTTCAAATTTCAAAATTTAATTATTTAAGTTACACAATTTCTTATAAATACGTTTTTTTTCTTCTAAAATTATATAATTTTAAAAGAAACCAAAAAATCATGCAAAACTGCACATATGTCTTGGTAAAAAGGTTAATTATAATAAAATAAAAATGTTAAATATATTTTTTATCTTTTAACTTTTATTAAACTTTAGAGGTAGTCCATCTTTTAAACTTTTGTTCAATTTAGTATCACATATTTAAAATTGTATGGATTCAGTTATTTCAACAAATTTTGGTGAGATTTATTTAATGTTTTAAATATATTTCATGATAATATTTAAATTATTTAAACCGTTTGACACACTTTTGCGTCAATATCAGTTGAAAGATATATTTGAAATATTAAATAAATTTAAAAAAATTTGATTAAAAAAATTAAATTCATACATCACTAAAGATAATGATTAAATTTGACCAAAATTTAGAAAAGAAAAACTAATATAGATATATGACAAATATAATGAACATAGAGCTATCTACATAATTTATTTATTTTCAAATAGTGAAAAAAGAGAACTTTTGTTCCACCACATGTTTTTATTTTCCTTTTCTTTACTTCTGTATTTATTCTTTTAAAATGAAACTCACGATTTATTCAAATAGGAAGACTAATTTAAAATATAACCCTCAGCCTCATGAGTGTGTCTCGTACCAATTAGGCTTTCCTACAAACTCAACCAATAATTTGTCTTTCCAAAATGTGAAATATTTTCGGAAATGTGAAATTTTTGGACGTACCTGGGATTTCATGGAAAAAGAAAGTGCCGTACAGTTTTTGGTTGGTGGCCAAAAGTTATGAATTTTTTCTTCACATTTAACACCTTTGTAAAGCTTTCATTTTATTAATTTCACTCTATTTTGATAAATTAATAATTACAAATATTTCTATGCTTACTAAATTAATAAATTAATCCGTAAGTTATAATCCTTCTATTTATATTAAATTTAATTTATTCTATAATTTATAAAACATATCATTTCAATAAATATAAAATACTTTTTTATTATATATATATATATATAATAACTCTATTACATATTTTTTAAAAGAAAATTAGTGTACATATTTGGTGGACAATTTATCATTTTAATATAAAATATCTTCTCTAGTATGCTTTTTCTTATCCAAACATCTAAAATTGGTAATATTGGTCTATTTAATTTTGTGGCTTTTAAAGTTTAAAACTTTGAAATTTCAATTAAAAGAGAGTTGTCAATTTTAACATTTTTATTTATACATGTATGTGTACTGATGTGATTTTTAAAATTATATAATTTATTGTAAAAAGAGAGACTATTTCAAAATAAACAAGTTTTAAAAACAAAAACATGCTAAAATAAAAACATTTTTGTTTCCATTTCAAAAAAGTAAACTTTTAAGAACATTTGATAATGTTGTTGTAAATAATCTGAAAGGGTTAAAAAATAAAATTAAAGAATTAATAAAAACTTCAAGATTTCGTTGTATTTATAGTTACTAATATATCATTTTTCATTTTAATGGCTAAAAAATACTATTGTTAAAAATGAAAATTAAAAATTTTAATATTGAGAAACATATGACTTTATTGGATATAGAAAAATATAAAAGTTAAATGTAAATAGATGGTGTTTTTAAGAGTGAAAATGGAACAATAATGATATATAGTGGTTAACAGTAAGGGTGGCAATTAGGACTTGACTCGCAGAAAAAATGCAAGGCGGGTCAGGGCAGTGAGCCCGTAAGTCCGCATAGGCCCGCGGCTCGTGCGACAGCCCGTGCGGGCCGGCCCGCAAGCCTATATAAAATTAAAAAAAAACTTGAACTTGTGTATATTAATTACTTCTTTTATGGACTCTTGTATTAACGTTTCAAATTCTTGTATAACTGAAAAAGATAAGTATTATGTAAGTTTTAATTTGCTAAAATTGAAAGAATACATTGTGTATGTCATAGTATGAATATGATGAAAATGTTGAATTATCAATTTATCATCTAATTCTCCAAAGTCTTTACTTAATTTTGTGAACTTCTTAAAGTTTTCCAATTTTTAAACATTGAAAGTTTTATCATAAAAATTTTAAAAAATTTTTAAAAAAATAAAAATGAAAAAACGGACCGGCCTGCAAACCTGCAGACCAAGTGATATGCGAAACGAATTAATATTTTCGACCCACACAAAATATACGAGACGGAACAAACCAATCCGCGTTACGTAAACTTTATGCGAGCCGGATCTAAAAACGGATCGGACCGACCCGCATTGTCACCCCTGGTTAACAGAGGTGTGCATAGGGACGTTGTTAACCGGGCAAGGTAAGGATGGTGTGGGTTTTTCACGTATTGTGGATGGAAAACGAGGTTCATTCATAGGATATCATCACTTATTATTGTTGTTATTTTAGTATTATGTCCCACATTCATCAACTTTATCTGCCACTAAGGGGACCAAACACTGCAATGGCCCCACATGTTCAAATCTACACTATATTTTTTTCATCATTTCACCGTTTATTTCCCAAGACTCAGGAATCCACACCAGATCTTTAATCATTTTAAAATTACTTTTTAAAGTATTAAAGATCGAAGTTAAAATATCTGACATGATAAAGTATAAAAAATCACTCATACTATCATAAGCATGAGAAACAATGAACATTACACAAATTATGGTATTAAAGTGAAGAGTAGTTTGTATTTTTCTTTTTGTAAATAACGTTAATGTTCCCAACTGTTATGGAAGTAGAATAAAGTTGAAGTGGCCAGCTAGAAGATAAATGTAAAACTAGTTTTTGACAAAAATACCGGTTTTAGTATAGAAAAAACGGACTGCATTAGTACCACAAAAAAGTCAATAACAAGATAATTGTGATTTATATATGACATAAAATGTTTTACCAGATCCATTTATTTAGAATAATATAATTAGAAAGGAAAAATCCAAAAAAAAAGAAGTAATGTACGTATCATATAACACTCCTGTAGCAAATATTAAATATTTAATGAGAAAATTATTACACTTTTAACCGTCTTAAATAGTTTTATATCATGTTTCTGTTGGAAGTCTCACATCGATTAGAGATAAGGTTAATTCACAATATATAAGTGGGTTCAATTCTCACCTTACAAATTGATTTTGTGGGGTTGAATTAGGCTTAAAAGTTTACTTCTAACATAGTATCAAAACCGATTCCACCCGATATCGGGTCGTCAACGGATCACCCACTAATTTCTAGTTCCACGAGATTCTCAGCGTGAGGAGGTGTGTTGGAAGTCTTACATCAACTAGAGATAAAGTCAATTTACAATATATAAGTGGATGTAATCATCACTTTACAAGTCAGTTTTGTGGGGTTGAATTACGCTTAAAGTTCACTTTCGGTATAGGTTTCTATAGATACTTTTGATTTTATTGGATTTGAATGGTTGGAATCACGTTTGGGTTGTAAAGATCAAGGGAGAGAGGATTAATTAAGAAAGCGATTTGGAAATAATAGAGGCTTAAGTGATTAATCCATTTATTTGGTTCACCAAACAAGACTCTGGTCCACGGGCGTGTCTAAGGCAACTGTTTCTTGTCCACTACTGTTTGACTATTGACTATTTGGCCACTAGATTCCGCACACACACAGAATGTACCACTCATCACTTTCTCAATTTTGATTTTGCTTCCGCCATTTCAAAACTTTAGACTAATCAATTCCTTAATGCCAATACTTCAAATATAAAGATTAGAAACTATGATATAAAAATTTAGGGAAAAAAAAAAGGAGAGTAGAGATAAATATTAAAATATATAATGAATAATAATTGATAAATGATGTATGTGGAGGGCGAATGAAGCATATTATATAATGAAATGAATGATGTAATAGGGTAAGGTAATGATGGAGAAGGGTAGAATTTGAGGATTGAAGATAAAATGGAATCTCAACGGTCATGATGTATAGAAGAAGACAGTGTCTGTAGCAAGGTGGCAGCGTGTAATAATCGCGTAGGAATCATAGACAACCTTACCCTCCATCTTTTCTTTTCCTATTTTTCAACCATAATAAATATTAATTATTTAATCTTGCAGTGAATAAAAATAATTTTGGTGCATTTTGGGAATAGTAGCGAAAGAGAGAGGGGAGGCAGACACTAGCACGAGGAATGGACCAGAAGCAGTTAGTAGCACTAGAATAATAAAAGAAACCGTGGGCCCCAGAGGATATGAATTTTCCTCTATCTTCCATCAGGCCCACAATAGACTGGGCCCACTCTTCAAATTCTTGGCCGCTTGTGGGCTCGTCGCGGATTTCAAATCTATTTTTAGTTTCCGCCTTTCATTCCTTGATATCCTCCACGTGTCATCTCATCTCCTTCTCCCAAAACGCACACATCCACTAATTAAGCGACAATCTTTAAGTACGTGGTTCAAACGTTCCAAAACTTTTTCTTTTTCTGTTTCCTTTTTTTTTTTTGAAGTTTTGCAACAACAGACTCAAACACAAACACTCTTTGACTTCCTATTAAATTATTCACTTCCTCTGTTATTGTTGTAGATATGACACATTATGAGTATTAATTATGAAAACATTTTGAAAGCAATTATGTTAACTCGTAATAATAAATGATAGTCGTGAGTTGAATGAAAAAGTACATTCACAATCCCAATGTATCCACTAAAGTTTAGGTTTTGCATTTTTAAAGAATTTCAAAAATCATAAAAATAAATATGACTTATCTATCATGAAATAAATATTAAACATGAAAAGTAATAATTTCAAATTTTATAGGAAATGAACTAAAGCAAAAACATTTTATAAGAACTAAAAATAAATTTTTTCACTTATAAGACAAAAAGTAATGATTAAAATATTTAAAATATAAAGAAAAGAATTAAATTACATTAACCAAAATAAGAATTCCCTAATTTTATATGTCAAGCCATACTTTTTGTTAATTTAAAGATTTGCAAGCTTAATTAACTTTAATTTAATGTTAAATATCAATTTCAAAAATTAAAATCGTCACTTTCTCGTGTTTGTGTTTTTACATTTTTTAAATTTTATAAAAATTTGAGTTAAGATCAATAAAAAATATATAATTAATTTTTAAAGTAATTATTATATGTTAGTTAGAAAAATAAAATATATATATAAAAAAAGTTTTTAAGATAAGGTTTAATTAGTCAAATGATACCTACTTTAGTTTAGATGTATCATTGTGATATTTGCTTTTAAAAATGTGTCAATCAAATCCCAACTTTTGAAGAAGTGTCTCAATTAGATCAATTCCAGACAAAAATTATTAAAGCCATTAACTTAATAAATGACTTTTACCACTAAATTTTAATATAAATATAAATACTTAATTTTTTAAGTCATTTTAAATATCAATACCGTTAACGATGTTAATAATTTTTTTTCTAAAAATGATCTAATTGAGACATCTTTTCAAAAATTGAGATTCTGACACATTTTTAAGAGTGACAAACTAACACATGTAAAAAAAAGTAGGTACGATCTAACTAACTAAATAACAGTTAAAGATAAAAGAAATTTTTATAATAACAATTAAGAAGAGATTGTTAGAATAACAATAATTAAGAATAAAAGTGTAAATATAAAATATGAAAAAAAATCTTTTTTATATATTGTTATAAATTACATCTATCTATGTTTCTTTTTACATATTTATCACATGTATATAAAATATTCTCTATGTGTGGTGGGTGTATTAATGAAATATAATTATTAAATTAAACAAGTTTTTACACTAAGGCACTATACTTGCATCATGTGCATTCATATCTATTAGATACCGGTACGAGTCACATATTTTCTTTATCAGCATTAGTACGAGTCACATGTTAATGTTTACACCTTTTTTTGTTCATATCCTTATGATTTTTTCGTTTGTTATTTTCGTCCCCTACAACAATAATGACTTCTTTAATTAGGTTCATTAATGTGATTCTATTTAGCATTTTATTTCATGTTAATTGACCCATTGTTGTAATGTTTACTTACTATATATATTCATTAACATTAAAACATTTTTTTTATGTCTGTACGAATTGAACTTTGCAATTATGTTACTTATAAATAGTCATGGAAAAATATTTCTTTTAAGGGTTTTTTTGTACCACAATGGTTTTTGCTCTTTTTTTTTTTTTTTTTAATTCACCCACAAAACTAAGACTTTCATTTGAGAATAAAAGATTTACTTTATAAAAAAAACAGTAGGACATTTATAAGAGTAAAGTTTAATCCAATGATTTGGCAAATTAGATCAAATCCTTATGTCAAATTAAAAAAAAAAATGCGGTATTAGTTGTTATTGAAATTAAAACTAAAATCTATAACAATAAAACAATAAAGAAGATTTTTTTTTTTATATCCACATTTTATAATACCTGTTTTATTTTTAGTTATTTTAAAAATTTATTATTTTATAAATAATTTATTTTTAATTATTTTTTTAGAAATCTCTTTTGTCTTAAACTATTATTTAAATTTTCTTTTTACGTATCTTTTTTTATATATTTAAAAGCTATTTTAAAAATTATATATTTGTTATTGATCTTAACTTAAATTTCTTAAAAATTAAAAAATACGAACACACAGACGTGACAGCGTCCGTGTGTTCGTTAGTTAAAATTAAAAAGGTTAAAAATATTTATTAGTAGTACTTTATTATTTTACAATTTTCTTATAGACATAAAAATCTGGTTGAGAGATAAGCTCTTACTAAAAAAAATAATTAGATTAGTTATGAAGAAAAGTAAATATTCCCTTTCAACAAGATTATCCAAAAAAGTTTTATAAGTTAAATCTTTTAGTTCTCGATTTTTTTTAACACTCTCAAATAATATATTAATTATTTTGGGTCTATTCTTCTTAAAATTTTCCCTAAATTATAAATTAAATCATTTAATGTTGTGAGAGGTCTCATATCATGAAAACTTATCCTAAAATTTACTTTTCATGTTATAACATAAATCTAATATTTTGTCTTGAACCTATATCCCAAAGTTTTTTTTTTTTTTTTTTTTTTTTATTTTTTT
>Ga0209589_1014263_pt1 | contig 10029 bp, 4 predicted proteins | sample CowpeawhiteBW_FD_187525 | JGI IMG/M metagenome (GOLD analysis project Ga0209589, IMG submission 187525) | Root nodule microbial communities of legume samples collected from California USA - Cow pea white BW (SPAdes) (version 2) | ecosystem: Host-associated > Plants > Roots > Nodule | place: USA...
TGTATATATATATATATATATATATATATATATATGTATATATATATATATATATATATATATATATATATATATATATTTGAAATGAATGAATGAATTGTATGGTCATGCTAAATTTTAATGATCAAATTTTTGGTAACTGATGACATTAAATAAAGATATATTTTAATTATATCTTTTTTAAACAACTAACTTATTGCAATTTTTAAGTAAAACACCATGTCTTAGAGAGTGTAAAACATTTCTTGTTGGAATTAAATTATTATTATTTATAAGATTTTATTTTAAATTTAATTCATGTAAGTGAATTTGTTTTAATAAATATTACAATTGGTATATATTTTTTGAGTTATATTATGTGGATAACTAACTTGGATATTGTAGTTATATTCAAAATTTATTTTTCAGTTTTAAATCAACTAAAACCAGCTCAACAAAATGTAAGATTAGCTCACTATAACATTCTAGTCGGATATTAATAATTTAAATAAACAAAAAATAATTAAATAAAATATAACTTATCATTTATAGAATTCTTTTTTTCCAAAACGTAGAAAAATTTAAAACTTTATTTATCACGTCGAAATGTGTAATGTCTCGCACTTACATTATTACCAAAACCATGTTCCAAAACCATTACAATTCAAGTTTGAAAATACTAAAAGGACAATAAAAAGTAAAAACAAAAGTTTTTAATCAAATCCCCACTAGCCCTAAGCATCCACGTCCTCACCTGTAACACCATTTGCTTATGTGTAACAAGTTACACGATCATCGCCAAATACAAATAGATATGGTGAGCCCAAAATAAGAGAAATAATACAATGTATCCCAAAACCCAATTATCAAGTTAAACTAACAACCCTTCTGAGGACTACCATCCTCAGACACAATCATAACCACCATTGTGCGCATCCCAATTCTACACACTTTGATGATATCCTCAAGATGATTCTTGTTGCCACAAGTTTCAACTCGTGGTTCCACCATCTACCAGCCACCACTTGTAGATCACACGGGAGAATTATCATTTTACGGGCTACAATTTGCAATACCGAGTGGAGCTCCCCAATATGAACTACAATTTGTATTTATCAGTGGACTACCAACCTCACCTGGCCATTACTAGTGAAGGGCAATCAAGTGAAACCAATCTGTACAAGCCACAACTCGCACGCTCACACCAGAATTCCAATTACCATTAGGCTTCAATCTAGAATAACCACGTGTTTAACTCCCCATTACAAGTTACAACTAGTAAAATAGGCCCCCAACAAGTCATCTCCTCAAGGCCTCCATCCAAAGTTGTGTAAAAAATCTTCCAACGTAACCCATCACTACACACGGTATCGTCTGGCGCAACTCCAGCATCGTCAGGCAAAATATCACTCTAAATCGCCTGGCGGGAACCACACGCCACCAAGCGCCACGCACTCCAGAAGTTCTTGTTTGACAGTTATCGCCTAGCGGGACGATCCTCACCTCCAAGCACCACACATACTAATGGCCACTATTTTGGCCGTTATCGTCTGATGCCTTGCCCCGCGCTGCTAGGCGTCATACTAGTAGCACTAGTGCTACTGGTTTTTAGGCACTTTAGACAGGTTCCAACGAACCCAATCACCCCACATGCAATCTAAAACACACAAAAAATGCTTATAATATTATAAAGACCTGACTCAATCATACTCAAATATGTCATCTTTATACCCATATGCATCCACAATCAATATCATGCCAAAAACTCGCTTTTCTAACAAAGCAATAGTCATGATCTTTGACAACCCTAACCAGAAATATAAACTAAACATTTAGCTCATGCCAAAACAAGAAATCCTATCACATAGTGCCTATAATACTCCCTTAACCCCAATCCCTATGTTAGTCCAATGTTTCTTTATGCATAGAATTCAGAACACCATCATTGATCCTTTTTCCAAAGTCTATCACATTTAAGCCAAAATCCGACCTCACAAAACCCCTAAGTCATGCCCATACTCAGTCAGCATCCAAAGGATTGTTGATCAGCGCCTATCGCCTAGCGGTAACATGAGTACCACCAGGTGGTGCATCCCATTTTGGAAAAATCTCATATTTTCCTTGCACCAATGCGAACCCTAATCCCCTAAATAATCATTCTAGTGATGCAACGTCCACCAATTTGTGCTCAATCACAAATATAGAGTTCATACCCAACCAATTTGCATTTAATTTCATAAAATCACTCACCAACCATAATTTGAAATCAAATTCATTCATCCTCAATCGCAATCATGAACTGTCACTCTAATTATGCAATTGTTCATACAATTATCATCAAGTAATACACTCCCCGACATTCAATCACATCACAATTCACACGGTCATTCATATGGATACAATTGGGCAATCTAGTTTGCGTCGTCTGGTAGACAGAACACAACTGACAGGCAATTCATAACAAAACCCAGAAAACTGGGTTCAAGACACATGCATCACCTAGCGGGTCTTCAAAGCCATTAGGCGGCTTTTGGAAAAATTATAGAAACTTGAAAATTATGCCTCTATACATCATACAATTATGCAATTGAAAATAAAACATAGATATCAGCTCCCTTAACCTGAGGGTTTTCCTTAGCTTAGCAAAAATAATAAACATGAAAAGAAACTACCTTGCGCCAGCCAAGGTTCGAACACACAACCACACACTTACGTGCTTAACAAAAAGAAGAAGGATAACTGCTTAACTAAAACCATATATTTAATCTATGTGCTTAACAAAAAGCAGAAGGATAAATGCTTAACCAAACCATATATTTAATCTACACGCTTAACAAAAGGCAAAAGGATAAATGCTTAACCAAAACCATATATTTAAGTTATGCGCTTAATAAGAGGCAGGAGGATAATTGCTTAACCAAAACCATATATTTAACCTACACGTTTAACAAAATGGAGAAGGATAACTGCTTAACCAAAACCATATATTTAAGCTACATGCTTAACAAAATATAGAAGGATAACTACTTAACCAAAATCATATATTTAAGCTACGAGCTTAACAAAAAGTAGAAGGATAAATGCTTAACCAAAACCATATATTTAAGCTACACACTTAACAAAAAGCATAAGGATAACTCTTTAATCAAAACCATATTTTTAAGCTACGCGTTTAACAAAAAGCACAAGGATAACTCTTTAACCAAAATCATATATTTAAGCGATGAGCTTAACAAAAAGCAAAAGTGTCAACCCCCAATTTCGTTTGGATGATAGTGATAAGAAATAAAAGGTGAAACTAATATGTAGAGAATACAAAAAAAAAAAACACAAAATGGAAAATGTAAAATAAAAGATACTTTTATTATTTTAAGAAATAATATATAGATATATTACATTTTTACCTTATTTAATTTGAATCTCATTATTTTATCTTATTTTATTTTATTTTTGTTATTATTATTATTATTATTATTATTTTATTTATCTCATTTTGATTTGATTTGATTTTGTTTTTGTTTTTTATTTTACTTTTTTTTTATTATTATTATTATTATTATTATCTCTTTCTATATTATTTCTTTTCTCTTCTTTCTTATTTTTGTTTGTATCCTTTTCTTATTTTTTTAGTTTTATATTACATATATATGTATTTTTTTTCTTTTCTTCTCTGATTTATTTTTACCCTTTTGTTTTATTCTATTTTCCTTTTATTTTATTTTTAACTCTTTTATTTATTTATTTATTTTATTTTTTGGTTTACTTTTATAATCTCGACTAATTTCAAGTGTAGGGGTAGTTAGCATAGAATTTATTGTGATTGTCATGTTCACGACTAGCTTTTTCTTTTTTTGGGGAGTAATCAGTTGGCTAAGGTCCTATTCTATTACTATTCATATACAAAAATGGAATATTGCACCAGTGGAAATTGTGGAAAGGGAGATAAGGTGGCTGACTCCATCTGTTGGAAATGATTAAAGAGGAAGATGACCAATGGCAGAAGAAAAATAAGAGGCAGGAAGCAACAACCATTCCCCTGGCCTGACCCTATATTCTAACGTTGGAGACTTAGAGTGCTTCAATTTTTGAATCTTGCCCAAGATCTTTAACAAAAAGGAAGAGATTTGAATAACAACATAATACATATCTCTAGGGAGGAGAACGAAGGGAAAGAAACAGGAGGACGCATATCTAAAAATAAAGAGAAGGAAATATTGGGAGAGAGGAACAAAAATCCAGCAGGAAGTACCACAAACACCAACAACAAGCAACACAAACACAAGGAGGCTACAAGAGGTAAGCACAACTAAATTCTTGAAATGTACAAATGAATGTGAAACTGTCTGGTCTTTGAATGAATGATGTTGTGTTGTGTTATGCTTGTCATTCTTGATTTGTTGTTGATTCATGATAATGATGTTGTGCTTGAGTTGTTGTTCCTTGAGCGTTTGAGAACATAACCCATGCTGACCATCGTTAATTTATGCACATCACATTCCATTGCTCACACCCACATTTTCGCCATCCAACCTCCAACACTAACCACCTTCACAATGTTGTCGACGAGTCAGTTTCGAACGAAATGTGACAGCATCGTTGGAGCTGCATCGACTGGAAGGGAAAGATGCAGCTATTCATTGTATTGGACCAGATGATTCGTGTGAGAAGAAAGATGGGACCGAAGGAGCACTTGCGAGCGAAAAGGAATGAAGTCGAAACATCATTGTGAACGTTGGTGGCCTTTAATGGTGGTTGTTGGCAAAAGCAAATGACAAGTTAAATGCAGAAGCAAGATTTTAATGATTATAAAGAAAGCCTAAAACCCATCTGGAAGTCAATATGAAGAACATGTGTTTTTATGTTTAAAGTTATCTTGTAAATTGTACTTAGAATAATTTAGAATCAACAACAAAGATCAAAATCCTGGTACTTCTCGAAAAACCAATGTGATAATTGATTATCACTTAGGATAATCGTTTATCCTGAGCTGAGTCCAAATTTTTAGATTAACACTGGAATAATCGATTATCACCTCTAATAATTTTGCTTAAAGTTTTGTTTTCAGAAAATACACTAGAATAATCGATTATCACTAATTTTTGACCTAATTTTCAGTTTGAACGTGACTGTTCAGTTTTTGACCTAATTTTTGGAACCCCTATTTAAGGAACATCAGAGTTACTTCGAACATACCTTTTTGAGAAGCTAGAGTGCTAGTGTTGTGACTGCAAAGAGAGTTCTCTGAGTGTTCTCAAAAGAGCTTTGAAAAACCTAGTGTGGGTAGAACGATAACTTTCCTGAGAGGGTTTTCTAGGAGATTGAGTGTTGTTGATGTTGCTAGGAAAGCTAAGGTCAAGATTCTCTGTGTGATTCAAAGAAAGGTGTTCATCTCTTGTGTCTTCAAGAGATGTGTTTTCTTTCCTTATTCTTTTGTTATCTGATTGTAATATGATATTTGTTAGTGATTGAGTTAATCTCTTTATTTGAAGAGATTAACAACTAGACGTAGGATCTTTTGATCTGAACCAGTATAAATACTTGTGTGCAATCTTCTTCTCTATCTCTATATTTTATCTACTATTGCTTTTAAAGGAATTGATATTTAAATTAATCGGTAAAATTTTGGAAAAATTTTAAATTATTAATTTTATTACTTAAAACCAATTCACCCACCTCTTGGTTTTTTCCAAACGCCAAACATTCTGCTGCACGATACCAACAGTGGCTAGCGTCGTCAACGTAGGTCCTTGGCTGGCCATAAAGGCAGCAACGTCGGCGATGGTGGCTCTAGAGGTGCAGCTAGTATGAGGTTCGACGAAAGCAACAACGAACACGCCTCTATTGGGTGGCTTTCATTTTTTATAGGAATGGGATAACTCTAGGGTTTTCTTTTTTTTTGTTGTTAGAAGAAGAAGATTGGCTTACCATCTCTTTGCCCCTTGCACCCCGTAGTTATTCCCTGCACCTTCTATTATTTCCCTTTGGGCTAGAATTGATTCTACTTAGTGCACCCCTTTGTTTTATGTGCTTATTTATTTTTATGTGCTTATTTATTTTTAATTAGCCCACATTTCACTACACACACCTCCCATTAACTAGTTCTTGCACCACCTTTTTACTATCTTTCACACCTATTTTTTTATTTATTTTTTGTTTCACTCTTTGGTTTGGACTTTTATTTTAAATTTAAAACACTTTTCACACTTTGACCTGATTTCCTTTTAATAACTCACATTCTCTCACACTAAACTTGTATTTTCATAAAATATAAACATTATAAAAAATGTAAAAAATACAAAAAAATGAAATCATTTTTCAAATAATTTTCTAAATATCTTTTAAAGAACTACGTAATCCTGATTTTTTACTGTAAATGAGAATATGTAGGACCAAGGTCAATCCTTGTCAGGCCCAAAAACCAAAAAAATATTTTTTTTCTTTTTAGTATTATTTGTCTCATTATTTTTGGGGAAAAAACATTTTGAAAATCACATCAACTTTGCATGTTTAATTAAAGGTACCGCCCTTAGGCGGGCCTGTAGGGTGCTAACACATTCCCTACGCGTAACCGACTCTTGAATCCAAAAATATGGGTTTTTCGCAGACTTGCTTTATCTTTATGGTTTTCCAAAAATACCTATGGTGGCGACTCCAAATCCCTTTTTAAAACCCATTTCTTTTTTGTTCGTCGTCCATCGCGATTTCGGTTGCGACAAGAACGATAACTACTTAACCAAAACCATATATTTAAGCTACGAGCTTAACAAAAACAAAAGATAACTACTTAACCAAAACCATATATTAAGCTACGAGCTTAACAAAAAGCAAGAGAACTACTTAACCAAAACCATATGTTTAAGCTACGAGCTTAACAAAAAGCAGAAGGACATCTGCTTAACCAAAACCATACATTTAAGCTATAAGCTTAACAAAAAGTAGAAGGACATTTGCTCAACCAAAATCATTCAACTGGGTTGTGATACTAACTGAAGTTTCTTCGACATGTTAATTTACTCAATCGAGTTTTCAAGGCAGAATGTTAGTATGATCAGTCCGCGAGGAAGTAGTCATTCTTTGAGGTCCACTCCTAACATACAAAAGGACGAGGACAAGTATGTTCGTTCTTAGTCTATGTATGAAAAGGTTTGTGAGAAAAAGGAAAAAACTATCCTCTGATACTAAGGGCTCGTCCTTTAGACAATTTATTTAGTGTGAGTACATTAGGAAAAAATTGGCCTCTGATACTAAGAGTTCATCTTTGGACAACCTTTTCAGTATAAAGACATTGAGAAAACATTAACTTCATGTACTAAGGGCTCGTCTTTTGGTCGACCCTTTTAAAATATAAATATATTAAGAAGAAAATAGCTTATAATACTAAAGGCTCGTTGTTTAGATGACCTATTCAGTGCAAATATATTAAGAAAAAAAAAATAGCTTCTAATACTAAGGGCTCATCTTATGGACAACCTATTCAGTGCAAATATATTAAGAAAAAATTAGTCTCTAATATTGAGGGCTCGTCTTGGGACGACCTCTTTGGGATAAATGTAACAAAAAATCAGCTTCTTATATTGAGAGCTCATCTTTCAAGCGACCTTTGTATGAACTTGTTAATGAAAATTTGGTTATTTTGTAAGGTCAAAGGTTTAGAAAACCATAAGCCAAGTTGGCGTAACGATTGATAATATTGCATCAAGCATGAAAAGTACGAAGGCGGTGTGTTTTAAGCATACCTAGGGGGAAGGGAGAAGATCAATAATGTTCGTAGAAGGAGAAAATTATGGAGGTAAGAAATAATGGTAAGAGGAAACAATTTGAAGTAATAAGAACGACTTAAAGAAGAGAGAGAAGAAAAAGACTCTAAGAAACTACACTACGCAAAGCCTGTTAGGGAAAATCACACCCGTTGAAAAACCTGTATAGACCTTTGATTCAAGACATGTGGCAAGGGTAGGTAAAACATAGTGAAAGGACGTGGGGAGTTGAAAACGACGAGTTTTCAAATAAAGCAACCTTCTCGTTTTTACTTTGGAGAGCTAAAAACTCAAAGGTTGGAGGGCTATGTACCATCCAGGATGACCTATAGTGACCAATCAAGCTATGAAGAAAATAAAATAGAATAGCATATCTCTAATAGGTCGAGTATGATGTAAGTCGTAAGGTGAGATATTTGTTAAAGATGCACCATATAAGTCGACTTGAAACAACAGGTCCAACATGCATTAACACTACACCATTTTTCACTTTAAGCAACGGGTAAAAAGTGTTGGCTAAAGTTAAAAAAGTGTGGCCTAAACTTTAGGCAACACTTTGGCAACAATTTTATAGGTGTGGAGGATATGGCTGTTGGCTTAGGTTATAGGCAACAATTTTTGTACTAAAGGCCACACAATTTACAAAACTGTTGCCTTATAGTGTTAGAATAGGCCACACATTGTAAATGTTGTCTATTCTTTATAGACAACACATTTTGAATGTCGTTTGTTTTTTATAGGCAACACATTTTGAATGTTGCTTATTGTTTTTAGACAACACATTTAAAATGTTGCTTCATGTTTAGACAACATGTTTTTAAATGTTATCATATGTAAATGTCATACCTCTTATCTATCCTTTAGAGAACACTTTTCTAATGTGGCTTGTTGTGTATAGACAATATATTTTAAATGTTGCTTATTGGTTTTAGACAACAAACTGAAAAGTTGCTTCATGTTTAGACAACGTATTTTAAATTGATTTAAAATATAAACGTACATTTAGCTCGATAGTTTTAAAATTATAATTATTCATTTAAGCAATTCTTATATTATTTTGTGTTAATGATTTATGTAACATAATAATAATTTTACAAAACATGTAATATATGTAATAACGGTAAGAGTTAAAAGTAACATATGTGTAGTCCAATGTATGCTAAAACTAAAAGTGTTGTAAGTATTAAAAATAAAAGTTAAAACATAACAAAAGAATTATAACATTTGCTATGCAAAATCTAGAGGTTCTTCAATCAATCATTCTTCCATTTGCTTTGCGGTATTTTCTTGAGGTTCTTGATCAACCTAAAAAAAATAAACAAAAATTGATCAAGCTTTTCAAAATATGATCTAATATGTAAATGAAATAAGATAAATACAAAGTACCCAAATTAAAACATTGAATGCAAATTGTTAGTTGTTGACATGAGAAGCCAAGGTGGTTTGCTTCTTGAAGATTTGATGAAGATTGAATGAAGCCCTTTTGAACCATCTTGAAGTCATTACCATTGAAATGAAGCCTACATTGATGAAAGAAAAGAGATTTGATGATAACTTTGTTGATCAAGGCTAGAACGTGTGTTGTCCATGTAGTACATCATTAACAAAGTGTATTTATAGTTTGTAATTCATGTTGTAGACCTTATTGCATTAATTAAATGTAGTTTGGTCTTTATTGTGTTTTTAATCTGTTGAATGGTTTTTCAACAAGTTAAAATGTCTCTTTTAATCTGTTGAATGGCTTTTTAACAGGTCAAAAGGTTGGCTAAAGTAGTCTTAAACTGCAACAAATTCAATTAGTTGATTTAGTTTTTAATCGACTGATTTCACTTAAGTCAAGTGAAATCAGTCGATTGATTTTAAAATCAACCTGTTGAATTTCGTAACAGTTTGACTATAAAAGTTGTGATTTTCGAAAGAGAGGTGAGTTGATCATTTTAGAGCACGAATTTGTTTTGGAAACTTGTGGAAACTCTCTCCTTTGTGATCATACGTGTTGCAGCTGTTGAAGATTGATCTTGTATCAATTCTTAGAGCTTTTGGCTTGGTTTAAAGCTTGGAGAAAGTGGTTTGTGGTAGGCAAGGTTGTGCTACCACTAAGGTTTGATCTTTCTCAAGCTTTGTGTGTGTGCTTGGTGGTTTTCTAGGTCTGCAAGAGGATTCTTGCTGTGCTGGTGTGATTCTTGTGTGATTCAAGAGTCTTTTGTGGTGTTTTTGCATATTTTGGAAGTGTAAGGGTGGATACTTTGTAAAACTTTTGAAATAGTGCAAAGTCAAGCTAAGGTTGCCTTGA
>Ga0209589_1014269_pt1 | contig 10025 bp, 5 predicted proteins | sample CowpeawhiteBW_FD_187525 | JGI IMG/M metagenome (GOLD analysis project Ga0209589, IMG submission 187525) | Root nodule microbial communities of legume samples collected from California USA - Cow pea white BW (SPAdes) (version 2) | ecosystem: Host-associated > Plants > Roots > Nodule | place: USA...
TATATATATATAGGGTTACTTCATTAACTGTGAATATTTTAATAATTTAAACGAGAATGGAGATATGGCGGGGATATGTACATCCCTATACCCATACCCATACCCAGTCAATGCGGGGATTTCCCGTCAAAACGGGGACGGGTTCGGGCAATACCCACGGGGACGGGTTTATTTGCCATCTCTATATTTGTCATAAAAAAAAATTGAAATGTAATCAATTTAATAAAAAAATAGTGATAAAATTACGCTATTTTGGTTTTATAACGCTCTCTAAAATATCATTATTTTGTTTAAAAATTAATGTAAAATGTGTCAAAAATAAAATTTTTAACAGGTATTAATGTCAATAAATATGAGCTATAAAATTTAGAACGATAACGTAATTATAAATATGGTGGTTTTACACTGAATGATTCAAATCTTATTACAAGAACAATAAAATTTTGGTAAATAAATAAATACACCCCGTGTTGCTTGTGTGTTGTTATTTAAATCCAAATTTTGAAGTTTTCAAGTTGTGTTAGGACACGAGATAGAAAAAAAAAGTTGCTTGGGAGTTAAGAGATTTTTTATCATCGTTTAATTTTGCACCCCGTAATTTTCTCATATATTCCCAATTTTCCAAAAGTGAACATTTTTGTCGTTTGTGATTCATTTGTGTTTTAACTTCTTAAAACTCCTTTTTCTTCTTCTTATGTTTCTCCTCCATTGGTGAGTTGATATTTTAACGTAAAGGTACTAGCAAAGCATTGGATTTTTTTTATGTTGTCAAATAGTTGAGTTTCCAAGGTATCTTCATGTTATAGTGTTCTGTCATGAACCTAAGAGGAATTTTCTTACACACATCTTTTGAAGATCGCCATGTAAATGTGAACATCTAATTGATGGAGTTTTCAATCTTTAGCAGCGGTAACAACCAATAGAGTAAATAGATGTGTTAATTTGGTTCATCTCAGAGTTTCGATTCACCTATGTGAATTGAACTAAAAAATTCAATCTGTCAAAAAGTATTTTATTGAAAAAGTTCAGAGAATCAAAATACCCACAAAAGTCCTATGGACAGGATAAACTTATAAACTTTCATTATAAACATGAAAAAAATAACATTAGACCTTCGATTTACACTCTTCTGTCTTGACTTTCAATCTGAATAAGCTTGTCCCAATCTTTAGTCAAATAGACTAGGGTTAACCTTTAGTTGAGGAGGGTCCATCTCGACCTTTGGCTTGAGTTGAAACTGATTCAGCCAAATTTTGGTTGGGGTCGACTTACCTGAATTCGGCAAAATTTCATTCGAGGTTGACTCATTCAAATTCAGCAGAATTTCAATCAGAGCCCATTCGAGGTTGTGGTCCTCTATCAAGTTTTGCCATATTTTTTGTCAGGGACGACTTGGTCGAATTCGACCTAATTTTGATCGAAGTCAACTTGGTTGAATTTGATCAAATTTCGGTTGTGGATGACTCGGATAAATTCGGCCAAATTTCAATTAAAGTTGACTTGGCCAAATTCAACCAAGTTTTGGTTGTGGATGACTTGAACAAATTCAACTTTGGCTTGACTTGCCCGTCTTAGTCTTCCATCTAAGACGACTTTGCTCAATCTTTACTTTGCTCGATCTTTGACTGAAACTCAAGATATTATTTTTAAGAGTTAATTGTAGTCTTTTAGTGGGACCAAATTCACTTTAGCCCTAACTGTAACCTACTTGAGAGGGAATTCTGAGAGTTGGAACCTTTTTTTTTTCTCTCATTTAAGGACAGCCTAAAAGGAAATTTTATTCAAGAGTGGGTTAAGATTGACCCATGGACTATTGATCAAGTTGACACTTCTTAAAATACATATACTAACCATTTTTTTCCTTTGGACAAAGATTTTTATGTAGTAGAACCCTTCAACTTGGTGGTTCCCAATAATGAACAACCTTACTTTACATTTATCAATGGTACTGCATGAGTGATACTTGATTTTATAGACTCACTTGTAATCAAGAGTTTCTTTCCCTGTCGGCAAATTGATAACAATCTATGCATGAGCGGGAAATGCCCCATTATTCTAGGTAGGGTTTTTAAATAAATTTTGAATAAAGGGTAAAGTAGGAATATCACAATTTATGGGGGTGTGGGAAGAAATGCATGGAAGTGCAACTACCTAAAGCATATGATGGATTCACGGTGACCGAAAATAATGATAACAAATGAGAGAATTTTGCAGTCTCATTTAACAAATGTTTAATCAAACTTTTGTCAACACAAATTAAATTATGTATTAAACATTTTTTAGTTAATTTATTTTTTACGTAAATTTTCTCTCTTTTTATGTTCAACTTAATTTTCTTTTTCTTGGATTCCTTTTTTTTTTCATCACTGATTCTCTTGGATAGTTTATCTTTTTGCAATAAAATTATTCCACCTAAATACGAAGCTCTAAGTTTTCTCCTTAAAAAATACATATTGCTTGCACTCAAGCTTTTAATGAAGATTTTGGATTGTCTCAGCCCAGTGGAGTGAAGAAGATGACCAAAATCATTGACCAATCCGAAGAATAAGATGCCCAGCAAAAGAAAACTAAAAAAAAAACATTATAAAAAAATATTCATTTTAAAAGGACAAACCAAATTGTATACACTTTTCATCCTTACTTACCAAACAAACATGGTGTTTGGTCAATTCATAGCTACCATAGTCAAATAATACAAAGAATCTATTATAAGCAAAAGACAGAAAATATTTCATATAAATAAAAACATTAAATATATTTTTATTCCTAAATTTAGATGTAAAATTAGAATTCACCTTTGTTCTAAATTTTTATATATTTGTGTTTTTAAATTTTAAAAATAAATGAATATAGTTTTTTTTAATCTAATTATATTAACTTTTTTATTTTTTAAGTGTTAAACAATATTTTAAATTAATATTTAAATTAAAACATGTCAAATAATTTAAACAACTCAAATATTAATCTGAAACATAGTATAAAAGGTTAAAAAAACTTCATATAACTAGACTAGAAGGATATATTTATTTATTTTTTAAATTTGAACATCAAAATATATTAAAGATATATATAAAAATTTAGATATTAAAAGTATATTTAACCTTAAATAAAATTATTGACGCTAAATTCTTAAGATAATTTTTTATCGCATGTTTCCTTTGTAATTATCTAACATATTTATACAGATAAAAAGATATTTATTTAAATCAAAACAAAAGGATAAAATAAGTGCATTGTTTAATTAAGGAAAACAAATGACATAAAGAAGGAATGAATGAACAGTGTTTGACTTTGATATACGAATATTAGCAAAAAGCAATCTTCACGTCTTGTTTATCACTAAAAAATGTGTTTTTTGGTTTCACATTGTTAACCGTTCCATGCTGTGGTCCATTGAAATGCAGAAAAATGGGAGAATTTGGAATTGAAGACTTGGAACATTGAACATTGAACATTGAATGTTTTTTCAGACTGAAAAGAATTAATTCTTAATGAATAATATCCTCTCATTTGGCACAGTGCACAAGTTCTATCTTTCTTTTTTCTGTGTTGAATCAATGCTTTTAAGATAGAAATCAGGAACAAGAAAACACTTGTTTAGTTATTGTATAGTATTTGATGATATGAAGTTGAATTATAAAATTTCAATCTTGTAAATAAAACATGATCATAATAATCTAAATCGCTTTGTATTTTACCTTTTGTAATATTTTAAAATTATAGTATAAAATTTATAATAAAGGTATCAATTTAAAACAAAAAATAAAGATATAGTAGAAAGGAAAAAACAAAAAGAAACTAACAACATAATAAGAAGAAAAGAAGCAATTGCTTTTACTTTTAAATAAAATTAAATTGTAAGTATTTAAAATGTTTTATTTCATATAAATAACTTATTATTTACAATTTAGAATTCCTTTGAAATCAAATTTCCATCTTGCACAGTACTGTAATTAAGTTTAGTGCAGGAAAATAAAGTGACGCCTGATCTAGGAATTAATTCCGCATCCTCTGTTTTTGTTATGACAATACATTTCTTATTCTATATGATTTACTTGTACTTCCAGTTGTATCATGTATTTCAGTTTAATATTTATTTTTATATGATATTTACCGATATTTATTAATAAAATATTTAATACATAAATTAATAATGATAATAATAATTTATAAATTTTTGTTAAAAATATTTAATATATATAATTTAAATTTATTTACACATAATAATTATATATTTCACATTTTTTAAAAAAAATTATATATATATATATCATATTATATCTTATTATATTCAAAATTAATATACTAACTTATCACGTAGGTATCGTATCTGATACATTTACGGTATTTTGTATCATAAGATATCATTCTTTCTCTTGTTGAATTTTTTATTAAATTTTATGATGTGAGTTCAAGTCATAATTTTTTCTCGACGACAAAAAGTTATTGTTTACTAAACTACTAATGGTTATGTCTTTAATTTGTTTAACTTTTAAATTTTTAAAAGAAAAAAAATTAATCCATCAATTATATCTATTACAATTTTTTTATTCAAATTTACTTTTTTTTCTAATCCAAACAAATTTATTAAAGATGGGATGTAAAAACAAATAAGAGTAACTGATTGCTACTGAATGAAATGGATCAGCGGATAGAACTATACTATACAGATAGTTTAGGTTTATCCCTCCAAAAAACTGGGAAGCTGCATGCCTGCATTCTTGGTTCGAATATCTTTCTCTGTGTCTCTTTCTCCTTTCTGGACATGTCAATTTCTCTTCAAACAACAAAAACGCAGTGTTTGAACCAAATTCCTTTTTCTTCATTATCCCTTTTTCTATATAATCATTCTCATCCCTCTCTAACCCTTCAACCTTATCTCTCTCCTTTCTGCTTCCACCACACGTTTAAACCTCTGTGCGTGGCAAGTTTAGGTCTTTTCACCCATTTCCTCCACCATTAAGATGGCCATTCCTTACCCGCATTTCACCGCCACCGAGACCGCCGACATGGACTCCGCCCTCCTCCTCCCCTCCTCCCCCTCCGTCATCATCACCCAAGATAACCTCAAGAAGATCGCCGCCTACAAGGCCGTCGAGTACGTCGAATCCGGCATGGTTCTCGGCCTCGGTACTGGCTCCACCGCCAAGCACGCCGTGGACCGCATCGGAGAACTTCTCCGACAGGGCAAACTCAAAGACATTGTCGGAATCCCCACCTCCAAGAAAACCCACGAACAGGCACTCTCCCTTGGGATTCCCCTGTCCGATCTCGACTCCCACCCCGTCGTCGATCTGGCCATCGACGGTGCCGACGAGGTTGACCCTTTCCTCAACCTCGTAAAGGGTCGCGGCGGCTCCCTCCTCAGGGAGAAGATGGTGGAGAGCGCGTGCAAGAAGTTTATTGTTATTGTTGACGAGTCCAAGCTCGTGAACTATATAGGGGGGAGTGGATTGGCCATGCCCGTTGAGGTTATTCAGTTTTGTTGGAAGTTCACCGCTGAGAGGTTGCGCAGGTTGTTTGAGGAGGCTGGGTGTGTTGCAAAGCTTAGAACTTTTGGGGAGAAGGATGAGCCCTTTGTCACTGACAATGGGAACTTCATCGTGGATTTGTATTTCGAGAGGAGTTTCGGGGATTTGAAAGCTGCCAGTGACGCAATTCTGCAGCTTGCTGGGGTGGTGGAGCATGGCATGTTTCTGGATATGGCTACCACTGTTATTGTGGCAGGGGAACTTGGCTTGACGGTGAAGAACAAGTAGGAATGAATTTACTGATACTAACAAAAGATAAGATTGAAAAAGAGTGTATAAAATGACTGCAGAATTTTTGTTATTTTTGTTATGCTACATCACATTACATTTCTTTCTACTCACTTGAGTAATCACTTACAAATTGAGTGCTCTCACTGTCGGTATCAGTGTATCCTAGACACTCAGAAACAAAATCACAGTAACCACACTTCCATTGCTCATCCTCAGCCACATAACTGGCTTCTCTCTGTCCAAGCCACAACTCAAGACAATTCCCTATTTCACTCTTCACCCAACCCTCATCATATGCAATCTTTTCTTCATCCAGCACTGAATGGTCCCTCTGAGACTCGTATCTCAACACTAACTTCTTATTAGAAGGTGGCAGCATCTTGCATGTATTTTGGTAACACCTCACCACATCACCAAGGGTCAGTGCTGTGAATCCAGATTCTTCACACGCTGCTTGTAGATCTTTACTTAGAGTACGACGTGGATTCAACTCAAAATAATCATACAACTGTTTGCGTGGGAAATCATGATGAGCATGTGCAACTAAATTGTCCCACAAATACTTGTAACACATTAGCTGAATCCTTCCGTTCCTTTTCTGTGCTTCTGAAGGAACCGTGTCTTGGAAACGAGTCTTTGTCTCAATTAGTATCGGATTACGATCTTTCTTTGCTTTAGGCATTTGAACTTCATCGATCTTCCCCACCATCCATATGCCTTCTGCAAAAGCAAAACTCAGTATTGGAAGCTCGCGTGTTAACCCATCACACACCAACTGATTCACCCCATTTATGAAGTTAACAAGTTTCATTGCCATGTCATCCTCACGTGACTTCACCTTCAGTTCCACCCAAGAGTGAACCTCCAGTTCAAGTTGAACATGTCGATTTCTACCAGCTTTCATAGCTTCACTGTTCCTCCTTCCTCCTCCAGAATCCATTGGCTTGCCTTCATTGTTCTTCCATTCTTCCGAGAAAAGAGAAAACTCCATTTGCCTCTCACACCATTCAGTTTTGGTGACATCGGTGACAAACAAGCCTTTCTTGCTCCTAAACCGGTGGAGTAACGTGTTGTTATCTGCTTTGATCTTCTTCTCCTTCTTCTTTAGAAAATCGCCATAGTCCTCAATATCAGGTTCTGAACACATGCACAGCCTTCTCTTGGCTTTACCTGAAACTGAGTCAATTGACTTGTCATTTCTGTGCAACTTAGAGGCTGAAGGAGGTGTGCGTTTTGAGGGTGTAGAAACTTCAGTGTAAAAGTTTTCATCATCGCTTGGTATAACAATTGGGATCTTCTTGGAGGATGTTCTCACCATGGTTGGATGTTGGTCGTCCAAGTTTGAAACTCAAGAAACTATTGAGAGTGTTGAGATTATCTTGTTAGAAGGGGGCTAGTGAGTGAGAGTTGGAAGGCTTAATGAGCAAGAAAAAGGAAAAATAATTGAAGGCAAAAGAAAGGTTGTGGAATCTTAGTACAGTTCAAAGAAAGTAGACAAATACGAAAGAAAAAGCATAGAAGATAGAAAAGCAGCTTAGGGATGTAGACACTTTAACGTTGGAGGATTGGTAAAGTGGCATGTGGGTCATGATTCAAACAGTAAGCTGAACATTCTGATAGTGTTCTTATGTCCAAAAGCCATGATCATGTAAAGCAAATAGTGTGAACATGAATTGAAAAGTAAAGAAAACTCTGCACTAGTTGTTAAAGAGTCACTGGTAGGAAACAAAAAAAAGTTACCCATGAAAACCAAGGGTTACTAGAGCATATTGTGTGGCTATGCAATACTGGTTGAAGAAAACCTTCACTGCTAAGCTATCTAGCAAGTCATGTACCCCACAAGAAAATACTATGCACAAAAAAGATCCATTTTAAACCAACCTTTGATCACAAATGAAAACAAAAATGTCTCAAGCAGCTTGCTATAATCAACTCAATTTACTAACTTATTTATTCAACTTCTAGATTAAATATTAGAAATTTAAATGTGAGATTGAGCTTAGAAATGCAATATCTATTATTATAGGAAAATTTGAACTCTCACCTTTATGTTCTTACTCAAGAACTCATTGAAAATCCAGCCTACAGTTAAAATCAAGCTTTCATATGCGCTGTGCAAAATCAAGCTTTCAGTTAAAAGCTCGCGTGTTGATCTTTCCCTATACAACTGATTCACATCATTAATGAAATTAGCAAGCTACACTGCCATTCCAATTTCAAGTGGCATCATCAATGACAGAACCTCTCACATCAACTTTGGTAGCTTCATTCTTTCGATCTCATATAAACTAAAATATAATCAAATTATATCGTATAAATAAATTTAAAACTGATATGATAACACTATTAGATTTTTCGAGAGGACTCACTCTTGATCTTTTGATATTACTTAGTAACCACAAAAACCCTTAAAAAAGAAAAGTCTTCCAATTTTCTTTTTCAACACTTTCCAATATTAAAAAAAAGAAGAAAGATCTCAATGACTTTTTGAAGATAATTTTCTTAAAGAATCGTCTTATGTAAGTTTCTTGGTGTAATACTATGTATAGATATTTTTCAATCATGTATAGATAGCATCTTGATACATATTAGATTGACTTTTTTTAATGACGTATTCTTGTTGCATACTTATGATTAATTAGAGTAAGTAATTGAATAATTAAGATAAACTACTTGGATTAATTAAATGTAAATTTTTGTTAAATGAAAGCGTTGTACAAGTTAATTTATCTCTACTAAAAAAATGTATTGAGTGGATAATAGTATAATAATCTGGATACATACATATATGGGTTTGGATGATTATTGAAGGGCTAAGTGTGAAGCCATGTCCCCACAGAAGCTGATTCTGTTGTCAACGTTCCTAATCCTCTTCCATGGAGATCTGGGATCAAGCACAGGATCTCCAGATATCCACGATGTTCTCCCTGAGTACGGTTTCCCGAAGGGTCTTCTTCCGAACAACGTCATTTCCTACACACTCTCCTCCGACGGCTCCTTCATCATCCACTTAGATGCTCCCTGCTACGTCTACTGGGAGGACCAGTTGGTGTACTACAGTACCCTAATCAAGGGCACCCTCACCTACGGTTCCGTCTCCCATGTATCAGGGATTCAGGGCCAGAAACTCTTCCTCTGGCTCCCCGTCACCGGAATCAAGCTCCACCAAGATTCCGGCACGCTTCAGTTTTTCGTCGGAGCTTTTTCGCAGGAATTCCCCGTCACCGACTTCCAAGATGTACCTGGGTGCGCCCGCAGAGGATCGCTGCTCAATCCCAATCTTTTCCTTCCTCTGTAACCCTCTTGCTTCTCTCATCTGTCTTCTTCAAATTAAACACTTTATTTTGAGAACAGAAATAATAATCATTGAAATCTGTTTGCATTTTGAGTGAAATTTATCGTCATTAAATTTGTCTCTTCATAGGATCTAGAAAGTGGAATGTAAAAGTTCTTCTTCACTTCTTTAATCGAAAGCACTTGTTCAATCGGAAGCACAGATAATGTGATTTTATTGTTTTTGGTGCTGTTTCTTAATTAGTTTTTAAAATATTAATTTTTATGTTTTAAAATATATTAAAAAGAATTATATACGATATCAGTACATATTAAAAGTTTAGTAGATATTAGAGTAAAAATTCAGATTCATTTTTGACATTTTTTCTAAGATAAATTTTTTGATAAATATTTAAAAGAAACTAAAAACAATACATTTATCAATAAGTCGAAACTAGTTTTTAATAAGTTAAAATAAAATTTTTAAAAATATAATGTATAAATTAATTTATATATAACCTATTTTTTACATGCAGAAAAAATAATTTTAATTTTCTTCTTAATTTTTTTATGCAGAAGTCTTTATAAAGAAGTTTATGCAATTATACTAATAACTAATAGCTTCTAAAAGATTTTAATCCGACGGCTAAAGACAATTAAGACAATTAATGACAATGTTAATGAGATAGATCTATCTCATGGATTATAATGTTAGTTCTGATTTTAATGCGAGTAATCAAATTTCTTTTTATGCAGATTTTACAAATGTGTGAAAAAAAATTCATCAAACAAATGGAGAATGATGAGTGTATGAATTAACAAGAAGAAAGGAGTTAAAGGATCTATGAGAGGATAAGTATGACAAAAAAAAAAACAATAATTTTGCTCATAAAAATAATTCATAGTTTTTTTCATTAATATTTCATGGATCCATAAGGTTTATGACTTGATTATTTTCTTTTAATTAAATATCTTTAAATATATAATTAT
>Ga0209589_1014271_pt1 | contig 10021 bp, 9 predicted proteins | sample CowpeawhiteBW_FD_187525 | JGI IMG/M metagenome (GOLD analysis project Ga0209589, IMG submission 187525) | Root nodule microbial communities of legume samples collected from California USA - Cow pea white BW (SPAdes) (version 2) | ecosystem: Host-associated > Plants > Roots > Nodule | place: USA...
CGGAATAGTGGCCCAATAAAGCCCAACAGATGAAAAACACTCTAATGATGAACAATTAAGCACTAATCAACTGTCTAATGGGTGCACAAAGGCTAGTGGAATAGAAGAAAATAATGACTCATCAATGGGCCAATGTGAACCTGGGCTTGGTGGGCTAGTGTGAAACTGGGCTTGGTGGGCCAGTGCGAAATTGGGCTTGGTGGGCCAGTGCGAAACTGGGCTTGGTGGGCCAGTGCGAAACTGGGCTTGATAGGCCAAACAAAACTAAGCTTAGGCTAGATAAAACACAGCTTGGAGGCTCGTCAAAGTTGGCTTTATGGCAAGTACGAAACTAATATTGGAGGATATATAGGTCTTTCATATGAATGAAGATGACCATCAATTTGAGAAATGGCAAGAAGATGATTTTTGTAAATTGATTCCTTCAGAAGAAACAATGGTTGAAGAAGTATGATGCATGAAAATTCTCACTAGTATCATGATGTCAAGATTCTTTTGCTTTTTGAATCAAGTGTCAACACACGACACGATGATATGACTTGCAAATGGTTATGCAGGATAGAAAGCATGTTTTCTTATTTTTAAGCACAAGGAATCAAAACATTATTGTAGAGATCATGATCCTGAAATGCATGAATGCATGATGAAAAACTTGTTATACTCTGCCTTTTTAAAGTTTTGTTTTTTTCACGCTATGTCCTCTTTCCAGTCATCAAACTTATTGTTATGGAGAACGTATGATGAAATTCAAAGTATTTTGAAATGGAGTTTTTGAAAAGAAAGTAATGATTGCAAGAGAGAAGTGACAAGGTGTTCAAACATTGGTAAGCATGTTTTTAAATAGGAGAAACAAGGTGTCAAAACCTTGGCAGGGTGTTGAAACCTTTACTTAAAGAGGAGAAAACAAGGTGTAAAAATCTTAGCAGAGTGTAGAAACCTTGACTTAAACAAGAAAACAAGGTGTACATATCATGGTGCGTGGATCAAGATGTCGTAACCTTGATATGTAGGAGAAAACAAGGTGTAGAAATCATGGTGCAGGGATCAGGGTGTCGTGACCCCAATATGTAGGAGAAAACAAGGTGTTGAAACCTTGGTGCAAGGATTTGGGTGTCGTAATCCCAATGTGCAGGAAGAATAAGGTATCAAAACCTTGCTGCAGTGATTAGGGTGTCGAAACCCCGATATGCAGGAGAAAATAAGGTGTCCAAACCTTGGTGCAATGATTAGGGTGTCGAAACCCCGATATGCAGAAGAAAACAAGGTGTCAAAACCTTGGTGTAGTGATTAGGGAGTCGAAACCCGGATATGCCGAAGAAAATAAAGTGTCAAAACCTTGGTGCAGTGATTAGGGCATCGAAACCCCAATATGCTAGAAAAACTTGATTGATAAGGATTTTGTAATTTGAAAAGGAAACATGAGTGTATGTTGATCTTTTTGTGTTTTTGAAGGGGAAGGATTCGATAACCATTCAGATGAATGAAAAACGGCTTCTATCCGAAATATTTTTTTGGACCGAGGGCAACATATGTTATGGTTGTTCGTGCAAGATGCATGTCATTATGCCAACTCATGAATGATGAATGTATGTAAACCCTTTTTCATTTTCTTGTTACTCAAGGTTTTAAAACCTTAATGCCAGAACTAGGGTGTCGAACCCTAATATGCATGAAAACCTGAATGTGTGATGGAAAAAGGTTGGTTGTGTCTTGTCTTTTGATTTTTCTATGCATGCTTGAGTCAATTCTTTTATTTGCAATCATCAAAATCATTGATTTTGAATGTTCCATGAAAGTGAGAGATGTCACACATCTCGAGGTCCAACATTTGAAATGATTATATCTTTGATTTTCTAATTTGCAACATTAGTGCATGCATGCTTGAATTCACAAGTGAGTGAAAGGTCATGAATTTTTAGAAAGAGTTTGTAAGAGACTGAGGTAGTCATGTGGGTATGTTGTTCCTCACACACCCCTCAAAGGAGAAGTAATTTGTGAATGTCAAGGCGAAAAACACGAGTCCCCAAAAATTTGCCCAATTTTGGTGTTTTGGTGTTTTTGGAACAAGTTTTTGAGAATATGGATATGTGAATGTTAGGGCAAGAAACTCATGAGACACACAAAGTTGCCCCAATTTTGGGGTATCGAGAAGAATTTGAATGAAGTATGAGTTTTGTGTCATAAAAGATAGTGAATATGGAAGGGACTCGATTAAAAGAATTGCCCAACTGGTTTATTTTCCTTTCCCTTGGTTTTGGTAAGATAATAGGGAGTTCCCCTCTTCCCGAGACAATATTTTTCTCTTTTTTTAAAAATAAAACAATTCTTTGGTTTGATCGGTTTATTGAGAAACTCTAATTTTGTATCATTTCCTTTGAAACACCATCTAAACAACATGCATAAAATTTCTCATGGCTTAGAAGGGGTTGGATGAGATGGCGATGACCGACTAAAGAGTTGACCCAGTTTGATTTGGTCTCAAAGCACCATATGTTTAGGCTTGCCCTATCTATTGATGATATGAAGAAAATGATAAGGACTTTAAAAGTTGGTCTAGTGTGAGAGTATGGATTGGCATAAGGGAACAAAATGTGTTTGACTTGCCCTAGTTATTGAAGAAAGGATTAGAAAAAAAGGAAGGAACATCAAAGGTTTCTCTAATTTGAGGATCTGGATTGACACATTGCCTCAGTTGAGAAGGAATGAAGAAGTTAAAAAATGATGGGAACTTAAAAAGTTTCCCTTATTTGAGGATTTGAATTGACATACTGCCGCATTTATGAAGAGGTTGAAAAAAATGACAAGGACTTCAAAAGTTTTCCTGATTTGAGGACCTGGATTCAGGCACAATGTTTGGTCTGCCCCAATTATGGTAAGGCATTAAGAGGTTGAAATGTGGTGGAGACTCTAGACGTTGCCCCTAGTGTAACCATGATAATTAAGGTGAAATTGCCCTTTCTTTGGATAAATGAATGGTCATACAAATGGTAAAATGACACAACTGCCCCAGTTTGGATTTTGGAGAAAAACAGTTCGACAATTGTATGCAAAGGTTGGACAAGGTTTAGGTTGATAGTAGAAGATATGGTAGGAAATGAAGATGAATGACCAACGAAAGAGGATGCCCCTTATCTAATTGATTAACCATGCTTATTTTAAGAAGTTTTTGGCACATGCGAATCAAAAAAGAATTGTCTTGAGTCATTGAAAGAAAATCTCAAAACACATTTTTCAATTTTCATTTTTCCCTTTATTTTTTCCTCTTTTTTAATTTTGGACAAACCTTTCAGCACGTCAAAATGATTTCCTTGAATTAATTTTTTTGAAAGGTAATGACAATGAATCTTGGATTTGTGTGGGCTTTATTAGGCTTGTATCGTGGCCAAAGCTAAGGGTATGAAAGCAAATGTGGATAGTAAAAAACCCAAAAAGATGTAATGGTATTTTGGAACAAAGATCTTTGAATAATGTTGCATCCAAAATTTATTTGACTCTTCTGTGTTCACCATTTCTTTGTTTTTTTCCCTCTTTTTTTTATTGGTGAATCGTCTGTCAAACAAAAATGCGAACATGATGTCAACCTTCATTGTGAGGGTGACCCTTGTTCAAGGTAATTTGAAAGAAAAATATTTTTATTTGCTTCTTTAAAGCTCAAAGGGGTAATAAAGGATGATATATTTTGTTTTATGATAAAGAAACACGGTCACACATAGGGATGTCAAAAAAATCCGTACCCGCGGGTATCCGCGGATAAAACCCGCAACAGATAGAAAATGGATATTAAAAATGGATACCCGCTACCCGTGGGTATGGGCATTTTTGATACCCGCATGTTAACGGGGCGGGTACGGATATCATAGTATCCGTACCCGTGGATACCCGTACCCGCTAAACTTTAATTCAGAAAAATTATTACCCCACAAATGAGTCAAAACATTATGAGTCTTCATTATATTAGTAAAAACTTTAATTCAGAAAAAGTGTGTGTGTGTATATATATATATATATATATATATATATATATATAATAGTAAATACATTATGAGTCTTCATTCAATAATGGTGGTTAGATTCTTACCCCACAAATGAGTAAATTACTTCCATATACTGTGGAGGCATTGATGTGTCTCTATGACTGGTTATGGACCAATATGGAAGGTAATGAAATTAACATTTTTACTTAGATATTTTAATTAAGTGATTGTTATAAATTTTTACTGAACTCCTTATGTTTTAAGGCTCTTCTAGATTAAAATTGGACAACATGAAACTTTATACAATGTTGCAAAAGGTGGATATTGATGAAGTTAGTAATTTCTTTAATATTTTATTCAAAAATAAACTACAATATAAATTGGTAGTGATTTTTTATTTGTTTATTTTTTAAGAATCAATTGGAGAAAGGGAACTTGTTGATCCAAACAATAATTATGGTTAAATAATTATTTTTTTAAATATTTTTGTAAATACCCGCGGGTACCCGTGGATACCCGCGGATATGAAAAAAATAGACGGGTACCCGCATAACGGATACCCGACGGATATGGGTACGGGTACGGGGCAAATATTTATTTAGCGGGTAGGGTACGGGGGAACTACTACCCGTACCCTACCCGCACCGTTGACATCCCTAGTCACACATCATTTTCAAAACATGATTATTTTCTCTTTCAGTAAATTTTAACCCAGGAAACAAAAAAATGGTTCATATTATAGTTTGTCGCTTGATTTTATTTTGTTCATTTTTTTTTTGAATTTTTTTTATCTCGACAGATTCAAGGACCACCCAACTAGTGTAGGCAATGATAAACTTGGCAAATCTACCCAATGTAAAAGTGTGTTTATCAATTTGGGTAATGGCTGTGTTGATAGGGTAAATCCTTCATTTTGGGAAAGCCGAAGGATGGATGTTTTCAAGTCGTGCGCATAGAAATGTCTCAAAAGTTAAGTCATTGTTCTTGATTAAACATTTGACCTCAGAAAAGCGTGACACCCCATTATTCTTTTTTTCTTTAAAAAAAGAAGTGAATTTGATGATTTGCAAGAAAAACAAGTGACTCAAAATGTGACAGTCTTGTTTTATTTCTTTCTGTTCATTTTTGGAGACACTCTTTATTCATATGAGGTGAGATGCATGATATGGATTAAGAAACTACATACACACCACTATGAATAAAGACAACAATTGAATGCAACACAAGTTTGTGCCCAAGATACACTTACTCACTTGTATGCCGATGTGATCAAAGAGCACCACGCATGATATGCAAATAATTGAAAAAAAAACTACATGAGGCGTAATGCAGGTGCCTTAAGAGGCATTTATTCCCATGATATGATGATGAAATGTTATACATTTATTTGAAAACACCATGCATGATATATAGAGTGACATAATGAAATGCATGTTTACGCTTCAAGAGACGCTTATTTTCATGAGATGTGATGTATGATATAAAAATGCTATGCATGATTGTGCCTAAATAGGCACTTATTCACATGTACATTATGCACACAGAAAGATGATGATTAAAGCAAGCAATCTCCCTTTATACTTAACAGAGATTTGGCACTTAAGGTCTAAAGTGAAGTACATGCGCTCACCAAGGTGGTTTCCTAACTTAAGGATCAATAGTCACTAGAGTTATGGCCCACTTCATGATACTTCCCACAACAATTGGTATACAACAAGGAGTGAGAGTACTAATGAAGCAAACAAACTCTAGTTGGGGTTCTCACAATGATCACTTGGGAAGTTCATCCACTGTGACACTACTACACAATCCCCTCTAATTCTAAGTTACACAAACCCGGGTGTAGAGCCCCACTCATGATATGCACAATGTGTGTATGAAGGGAGGATGATGCATACCCAAACCCCACTTGCACAATAGCCAGAAAATTTCCTAGGCAAATAGAGCAATTTCAAAATATGTATCAAAATGAGCAAAGTGGTTCATACACAATTAATCTAAGAAGCAAATATATATAAACACATATAAAGACAAAAATATACGAATAAAAAGAAGGGGGAAAGAAAAGATCAGGCAAAACACATCAAGTTTGCATATCTAATTAAATGGCTTGACTCTCTAGCTCCCTGTGGAGTAGCCAGTTGTCGCAACCGAAATCGCGATAGAATGACGAACCAAAAAGGAAAACGGTTTTAAAAAGAGATTTTGAGTCGCCACCATAGTTATTCTGGAAAATTATGGAAAACCATGAAAATAAGACAAATCTATGAAATACCAAATTTTGAATCCGAGAGTCGGTTACGTGTAGGGAAGGTGTTACCACCCTACCGCGCCCACCCAAGGGCAGTACCTGTAATTAAAAATGCAAAGTTCATGTGGTTTTCAAGATGTTAATTTTTCCTAAAAAAATGAGACAAATAATACTAAAAGGAAAAAAATTATTTTTTTTTATTTTTGGGCCCTACAAGGATTGACCTTGGTCCTACGTATTCTCATTTAAAGTGAAAAATCAGGGTTAGGTAGTTCTTTAAAATATATATGGAAAACAAAGAAAATCATTTGATTTTTTTTAAAGGTGAACCTGACACGGACTGGCCTTACTCCTACGGCCTTACTCCTACGTATCTCACAATGGAGAATCAAGGATCACAAATTAAAGTTTAGGATATTCTCTTTGACAAGGAATGAAATAACTTATTGTAAACCATTGATTGAAAATGAATCTACCATAGATGAGGAGGATCATTTACAAAGTAAATTTTACTACACAATGGTGAAGACTTTAATTGACTATGATGTTCAGTCTTCTTCCCTGGTATGGTTTATTAACTAACTTTTATTCTGCTTTATCCTATTTATAAACATTTTTTAACACATTACAAATGATTTTTTCAGTATTTGGATGTCCAGTTTGATGCAAGAGCCTTGGTAAAGAAAAGAAAACATCATTACCTTCGCAATAGTAATGGTTGTTCACGGTCATACACTATAAGATGGACCAAAAGAACGACATATGAGTGTTTTTTAAGTTGTGGATGTAAGTGCTTCTATGTTAAAAATTGACTCAAAGTTGGAGATGTCATAACTTTTGGGGTGGATAAACTACGATCCACAACTATTAATATTAAGAAAGCTTAAATTGGAAATAATATGTAATTACATTTTGAGTCTTGATATCTTTTTAAAGTATTTTTTCCTCCATGCTTTTGGAATTTAGTATGAATGGATAACTTATAAGTTATTTTGTTTTAATTTCAAGCTTATTGATTATATCAACTCCTCCTATCATGACTAAATTAATTAAATAAGTAGTAATCATGTAAATACTATTATATGCACAATGTATACATCATAATAAAAGTTTTCGTTACTGTTAGTAATTAAATTATGATGGTGAAATAATAATATGACTAAAATGATAATATCATTATATTGGAAAGACAATTAAAAACAACAAAAGTTTGGACACCTACTATGTTTGATAAAATAGTCAACAAGTCTATCAGTCATCAAATTAATTAACATACATTAACAAAATGGATGAAATTAATAATTCATCATAATTTTAAAACATCAAAACAACATAGTTCAGTCAATTCTTCTCCTTCTAGAGAGTTTTCACCCCTTTGGTCGATGATAATTGGGCAGAGTCTATGTCCCGGGAGGAATCCACAAAAGCAACACTACTTGGCAAAATTCTCTTAGCTAGAGTACCAAAATAAGGATTATTAGGATCATTATCAGTTTTTCCACTCAAACTCATCTGCATCAATTTATAAATAATTACATTAATTATAAATTCAAAACAAATTCGAAATACATAATGCAATAAATACAAAAACACTTACTAAGTCATTATCAATGTCTGCTACTAAGTTACAAACACCTTTGCCACGAAATGCAGCAATCTAACCAAATAACATGAGGAGAAAATTGTATTAAATTATAGTTTATTGAACTCAAAAATTTAAAAATCAATCAACTAATGTAAGAAATACAATCTACATTAAACATGACTTACTTACCACTAGAACTCTCACCTCCTAAATCAATCATGTTATTATCACTAGACTTAGCAATCTATGTCATAGAAAAAATTGAAATAAAATCACATTCAATAAATTGTGTATTTTAAAACAGATATTTAGTCCACTAAAAATATTAATAAAATTATTACTTCTACGGGTTGTATAAAGCTTTTAACGTTATTGATTATTTCAGGAACGTCAAACAGTTTAATCACAAAGGCATATCTATTCCTTGGTTGGGTTCAAACTTTGAATGCAAAAGTACATCCTAACATTACATCCAAGTCATCAAGAAAGAAATTTGGATCATCTTCACCCACCTATTACCAATGAAAAAAAAAACATAATTTAATCTGCAATAACGAAGTCAATAATGGGATTGATGTTCAAAATATTAACCTTAATCATTTTCTTTTGCAAATCTTCAGCAGAGATACCAATAATGTTTCTACATTCTTGATCCCACACCATAAAGTTAGCATAATTACACACATCATCATAAACATGTCATTGAAGTCTATACCTATAACAATTTCACACATTATAAGAATGCAAATAGAAAAAGTTTGAATAATTCAACATAAATAAAGTAATATACTGACTTGAAAATGGGAATGTTATTTTCCTGATCGCAATAGGTGCATTTTGAAAGGACCAGTTTCATAACTTTTTTTGTTGCAATGATTACAAAACAAGTAGTACCACCCATCGTTATCAAGAGTAAACTTCACTGTTGTCGCAACAGTTACACATATAATTTCCTATATTAAACAAAATTAGTCAAATACCAAACAATTCATATAAATTGAAAAATAAAATTACTCATTTAAACATTGTTTCAATTTGATTATTTCAGGATTATCATCATCCATAATTAATTTGGTACCATTCCATGTATTTGACACAGACACTGGCCATTCTCCTATTAAAAAAATTAATTAGGAACATAATTAAACTATTTTTAGACAAAATTAAAAAAAAAATATTACCAACCTATCGTTGCTTTAACCTTGGCTTGAGTAAGAATGAGCACCAACTTCTCTGAATTTGGATTCTCATTATAGCTTTCCAAAAATTTCTTGCAATATTCATCCCATAATGTACAAAAAACTATACCACCAATGCATATCAACAACTTTTTTTAAATGAATCATATGTGGTCTGAACCAAAATAATACAATTAATTTATATTACCTGATGTCCATTAAGCTAAAAAACATTTTTAGATTGCACCTTAGTTTTGATGTTCTCTACCTAACTAATCAAATATGAAATCATAAAATACAAATATTAAATGCAGGAATGATTAATATGTGTTAGTTAATCAATGAAATAAAAATATTCTATATTGTACATACCAATCAACAAATCCGGACAGAACTTACCAGCTATTATTTCTTTTATACTTTGGAAATGATAAAATTTATTAGGGACATTTGCAATAGGTTGGGGACGAACGAAAGTGGCTCCAATGAACAATAACTTAAATGGATGTTCACATACTCTGTACTGGCCATCATTTTTCACAATTTTTAAATTGTGCAAGATATTTGTATCACCTTCCTTCAACTTCCCATCCCACATATCAAATTCTTCTTTTTTAACTATGTCATGTATCTTGTCCTCCTAATAAAGGATATTGGATATCCAACAAATCATAAATACACAATTGTGATAAAGAATAAAGGATAATACACAAATTTTTAATTCTTTACCTTTTGATAAATGGTGGAGCTCCAAAGGTGCATGAAGAGCTCCATGTGCAGCGGAAATGGATGAAGGAATGGAGGCAAGTTGGAAGGCACTTGCAAGCAATGGAAGGTGAAAGAGGTGATAGGATTTCCTAATCTATGCTAGCCTAAGGAAGGTGGCTAGAGGTAGAGAGAGGAAATCTCTAGAAAGTGGTGACTCTCAAAGGCAATAGAGGGAGGAGTGCTCTCAACTCAAGTTGCATCTATTGCATAAAATTTCAAGAGTGTCTACAAATGAGTGAAATTTTGGCTTTTATATGAAGCCATT
>Ga0209589_1014275_pt1 | contig 10020 bp, 15 predicted proteins | sample CowpeawhiteBW_FD_187525 | JGI IMG/M metagenome (GOLD analysis project Ga0209589, IMG submission 187525) | Root nodule microbial communities of legume samples collected from California USA - Cow pea white BW (SPAdes) (version 2) | ecosystem: Host-associated > Plants > Roots > Nodule | place: USA...
TATATTTTTTTTATAGAAAAAATATATATATATATATATATATATATATATATATATATATATATATGATTGGTCTTTCGATGGAGGAAGTTCACTCGGAAGATACCAACATCAATGAGGTTTAGCTCAATGATTCTTATCGAAAAGATGACGATTTATTTTGAATTTAAATATCTTCTGTAAAGAACAATTAAAATAAGAGTAAAAAACACAGAATAAGACAAAAATGATATGATCCTTACCAGACAAATGACGATCTGCTTTGAATTTGAATATCTTCTGTAAAGAACAATTAAAATAACAGTAAAAGACATAGAATAAGACAAAAATGGAATGCACCACAATCTAGCAGATTGATAAGTAAAGAAAACTTCGCCACAAAGAGGTCCCTCTTTGATAAGAACCCAATCAAAAGAGTAGACGACATAATCAACGATAGATAAGTCAAGACGCCACAATCTAATCCAGGATTTATAAGTCAAGACGTCATGATCAAGATTGATAAGTCTAACGAAGGTTCGTCAGGATTCGCTACAAAGAACCTTGTCTTTGATAAGAACCTTAAGGCCTTAGCCAAGAGCCAAGAGAAATCTCTCTTTAATGAACTAATTTTATTAATGACTGAAAAGTGATTAAAAATGTTATAGACCTTTTGCATTTATAGGCATTAAAAGATAAAAGATAAAAAATAAAAACAGAATAAAATATCAAAAGATATCCAAAATATCAAAAGATATAAAAATATATCCAAGATATCAAAAGATATCAAAAGATATCCAAAAATATCAAAAGATAACAAAAGATAAAAAAAAAGGATAAGTGAAATCATTTACATAACTAAACTTAATTAATATATTGAATTATATAAATTATTCTTTAATTGTATGATTTTCATGTCTCATGTCCCTTTTGATGCTAAAAGCTCCTCCTCAAGTTCTTCATGTATATATTCAGGAGATAGTCCTATATCGTACCCTCCATCCTAAATCGAAGTTGTCTTTAACTTCGTGTCACCTGAAGATTCCTTCACCATTGTACTAGATAAAGAGATAGTCATCTATCATAACCTCCTTCCTAAACTGAAGGTGTCCTCAACTTCGTGTCACTTGAAGATTCATTTTCCTTAGGTTTTGTAGTGTTAAAAGTAGTTCCCTCCTTAAATTTCTCTTTATCTTGGATTAGACTTGATGAATCATTCATGATTCTCTCCCGTTTGGAGAGAATTCGACCCAAATTCTAGAAGATCTTTCAAAGGTGTTGGAGGTTTGCCTCTAGGGCCAAATACCTACTTTTGTGAATATATTTCCAATCTTACATTTTTGCCCATAAGTTGGTTAGGAATGAACAACGAATTTGACTCATGTGAAGTTCTTCTAAAATTTGGATTCAAACTAAAAAAAATGCTTTGAATATCTGAAGTACTTGGCAAACAAGCTAATAGATTATCAAACATAGGTTTATTGAATTTCAAGCTTGTGTCTTTCTTTTCCATCACCCTTTCTTCCTTCCATTGTTGATGCCATTGTTCCATTATAAATAAATCTTCTCTAGGCAACAAAACAATACGAGACCAGTTAATATTCTCTCGTATTGACAATTTAGATAACTCTCTCATCTCTTTCTCTTTTTCTCTCTTCTCTTTCTTTCCTTTCTCTCTTTTTTCTTTCTCTTTTTCTCTCTTCTCTTTCTTTCTTTCATTTCCTTCTCTTTTCTTTCTCTCCTTTCTCTTTCTTTTCTTTCTCTTCTCTTTCTCTTTTTTCTTTCTCTTCTATTTCCCTCCTCTTTCCCTCTCTCTCTCTCTCTCTCTTCTTTCTCTTCTCATTCTCTCTTTTCTTTCTCTTCTCTCTCTTTCTTTTCTTTCTCTTCTCTCTTAAATGTTGGAAGTTTGATTAACATCTTTTCTCTTCTATTATTCCACTCTAGGTCAATCTATTGTCCTCTCCTTGCGTGAAAATTACATGCCTCTTCTCTCCTACATTTTAGAATATGTTTGTTTCTTCTGGCTTTTACTTCTTGCTCTTCATCACCACCATTAGAGTCAACTGCATCACCCCTACTAATATTCTGGCCTACTCTGAGGCCAAGAAATATACTCATCGAACTAGAAACCCATCATAAAAAAGTCATTTAGAGTGTTTGGAACAGCCAAAGACAACTTGTGTAAGTTGTCTATGAGACGTCGTATGCTATGCCGAACTGCTTGCTGGCTATCCCAAATGTCCTCTTGTCTCGCAAATATTTTACCCATAGTTGCTTGGAAGGTAGCTTCAGAAATAGAAGAGGAGACACGAGATACACTCAGCGGTCAAGGGCGAGCAGTGGGTCTAGGTGCAGGAACATGATCAACTGGTTCGTTCATACAATGTTTAGAAATGAACCTGCTATTGATGGGGGGTTGGAGGCGAAGCAACACTGGTGTGTCTTTCGCCTTGCATAAGGCAATGATGAGTGTTGGAAAACCCAACTTGGTAACATTACTCACAATGAGGCAATCTCTTGTGATATGACAGCTCCAATATCAATTTCAATACTACTCATAATCCCAAAAATCAAATAAGATTACTCAAGATTGATATCTAAGGTATGAGTATTAGGAGAAATGTTGGTATATGAGAAAACACTCCACATTTGTGCCAAGGAGTTCAGATGCTTACACAAAACGCGAACATGAGTGTCGGAAACACCAATAACATAGGACTCGCCAAGAAGGCATAATCGTGTTGCAATGGCCTCAAAGTCCTTCTCTTCATTTAGAAAATTCCCATAGGGTGTGTTCCTATCAGTAGGAAAGACAAGAGTTCTCAAGAAAGTGTTTAATGCCTTGTGGTCGAACTTAATAATTTTGCCTTGGACCTTGGCTTGGCGAGCCAAAGAACCGTCAAAATTGTAAGCATATTCAAAAAACTCTTTAACGAGAACATCATCAACCTCATTGGGAAGGTTCCCCAATACTCGATGCCATTGTCGTCTCTCCAACTCCAACCTGAAATCATCAAACTCCCCCACCTTCATGTTGATATGCCTCTCCAATAAGATCCCGAAAGGCATGATCTCCAGAAATCTCCTTGTAGCAGCTTCAGATGTAAACTTATGCTGATCATACTCAAACTCGGCGTCTTCGTCCATGAAATCAATGGGAGGAGCACGGGACGAAGACCCTTGAGTAAATTTTTGCTTCTTAGAATCCCGAGATGCCTTATGAGGAGCCATTTGCAAAATAAACACCATAGAACCAACACATAGATTGTTCAATAGAAAAAGGTTAGAAACATCAATACTAATGACAATAAACAAAAATTAAACAAAACAACATTGTTGTAGAGGTCCACTCACTAGGTGAGTAGCGAGGACATAGGTATGACATAGGTTGCAGTCGCTAAGCGAGAACGTCTCACCGGACGAGCAATCACTGTAGGACCAAGCTCGCTAGGCGAGTGACAAAATCTGCAGCAAAAATACACTATCGTTGAACGAAAGCGAGCAAGCTCGTTAGGCGGACGCGACTTCATCAAGATGGCACACAAATAACTCACACGCACAACTCTACAAGCCAAACTCGAACACAACTTAGCAACACAAACACCCATAGATCCAAAACCAATAGTGATTAACCCTAAACAAATTACTAAATCAGAGAAAGGAAAAAGGAAAAAGAAGATGAGAAATACCTACCTAGAAGAAGATGAGTGCAAGAAGAAGAAGGAATGGCAAGGAGGAAGCACACAAGTGGAGCGCAATTCACACACAAGAAAAACACGAAAAACGACTAGGGTAAATGTAAAAGAGAAAGAGGACGAAAAGAGGGAAATCTAAGATTTTTAAGGTCTATGAGACGCACTACTCGTTGGGCAAGTACCTCATTTTTTGAAAAGTCAGATTTGACCCAACAACCAACTGACAACATTAAAGACTGTCGCAATCACTGAACAAACCTGGTACCTCGTTGGGCTAGTGGCTCAGTTTCCTCCAACTTCAAATTCATTTTTTTTTTGAAGCGTGGTCGTTGGGCGAGTAGTGGTTGCCTAGCTACTAGTCCAAAGTGAAATTTCTTCACTAATTCGTTGGGAAGCTACTACTAGTTGTGCGAGTCTGCATAGTTTTAGGATTTCACAGAAAATTAGACTCGCTAGGCGAGAGTGGCTTACCTAGAAACTGCTCTAGATGCAAAATTACGCAATAATTCACTAGGCGAGTGGTGGTTATTGGGCGAGTCTGCATAATTTTTCAAAACCAGATTCTGCAGAAACTAACTCGTTGGGTGACTACCTTGGTCATTGGGTGAACTAAACAAAATAACAATACATAAAAACAGAAGCAAACCTATGCTAAGAGTGATAAAAAAACAAGCATTGGGTTGCCTCCCAGTTAGCCCTTCTTTAACGTCACTAGCTTGACTAGTAACAGTTTATTTATCAGAAAAATGAATGATAGTGGTGAGGCGTTTAACGTCACCCCCCACATAATGCTTCAAACACTAACCATTTACTATCCAACTTTTATGTGCATCATTAGAAGAATGACCCATTAGTTCAACTACGCCATATGGTTTGACTTCCTTGATGGTGAATGCCCTCGACCACTTAGATTTCAACTTGCCAGGAAAGAGCTTGAATCTTGAATTGAAAAGTAGCACTTGCTGACCTAGGTGAAATTTTGTCTTCAAAAGCTTCCTTCATGATAAAGCTTAACCTTTTCCTTGTATCTCTTGGAGTTGTCATATGCTGTCAATCTCATTTCTTCAAGTTCCTATAACTGCAACTTTCTTTTCTCTGCAAACAAAAATGAATAAAACTTAAGGAATTTCAAGGCCCATAAGCCTTATGTTCCATATCCACTAGCAGATGACAAGATTTTCCATACACTAATTGAAATAGTGACAACCCCACAAGTATTTTCATGGCTGTTCTATATGCCCAAAGAGCATCGTCAAGCTTCACCGATCAATCCTTTTTGGATGATGCTAGAGTCTTCTCAAGAATCCTCTTTATCTCCGGGTTGGACACTTCAGCTTGACCATTGGTTTGAGGATGATAAGGAGAGGCTATTTTATGCCTAACCTCACAATGTTTCAAAACCTTAGCTAATTGAGCATTACAAAAATGGGATCCACCATCACTTATGAGGTCCCTAGGAACTCCAAACCTTGAGAAAATATGTTTTTCAAGAACTTGATAACTATCTTGGCATCATTCATTTGGCAAGTAGTTGCTTCCACCCATTTGCTGACATAATCCATTATAACTAATATATACTCATTATTATACGATGAAGGTAGGGGACACCCAAAATCAATGCCCCAACAGTCGAACACCTCCACTTCCAAAATTGCTTGCAGTGACATCTCATTTCTTCTTGAAATGCTTCCAATCCTCTAGCATTATCACTACTCCTAGCATGAGCATGAGCATCTTTGAACAAAGTGGGCCAATAGAAACCAGATTAGAGCACCTTGACGATTGTCCTTTCTCCATTAAAGTGTTCATCATATGGCGAATTGTGACGATGCCATAGGATACCTTTAGCTTCCTCTATAGTAACACACCACCTTAATATATTGTCAACACTAAGCTTGAACAAGAAAGGGTCATCCCAAAGGTATTTTTTTTGCATCATGTAAGAATTTCTTCTTCTGCTGCCATGAAATATCTTTAAGGAGAACACCTGCAGCTTTGATATTAGCCATATCTGCAAACCATGGCCTTTGTTGAATGAGCATCAAACTTTCATCACAAAAAGTCTCACAAATATTCCTCTCTTTGCATGAAATTTCATCATTGACCAACCGAGAAAGATGATCTACAATAACATTCTCACTCCCTTTCTTGTCCCTAATCTCCAAATCAAACTCTTGTAATAAGAGGACCCATTTGATCAACTGTGGCTTGGAGTTAGGCTTGGTCAACAAATACTTTATGGCATCATGGTTTGTATAAATGATCACTTTAGACCTAATAAGGTAAGGTCTAAACTTCTCTGGTACATAAACAATGGCCAAAAGCTCCTTCTCCGTTGTGGCATAATGAAGTTGAGCACCATTCAAGACCTTGCTGACATAATAAATAGCATGAAAAACTTTCTCTCTTCTTTGACCAAGAACATCCCCAATGGCATAATCGCTATCATCACACATCAACTCAAATTCTTGAGTCTAAATTGGTGCAATTATCATTGGGGCAGAAACTAGTTTCTCCTTCAAGCTATTAAAAGCTTGCAAACACTCACCATCAAACTCTAAAGGAGCGTCTTTAACTAGGAGATTACACAGGGGTATAACAATCTAGGAGAAATCTTCTGTAAAAACCTGCATGACCAAGAAAACTTCTAACCCCTATGACATTTGTTGGAGGTGCTAATTTCTCAATGACATCCACTTAGCATGATCAACACCAATTCCCCCAGAAAAGACTTTATGGCCTAACACAATACCTTCTCTCACCATAAAATGGCACTTCTCCCAATTCAGCACAAGGTTTGTGTCAATGCATCTTTTCAAAATCACATCCAAATTCTCAAGGCATGAATCAAAAGATGGACCAAAAACTGAGAAATCGTCTATAAATACATCAATACTCTACTTAACCAAATCATAAAAAATGGCTAGCATGCATCATTGAAAGGTAGCAGGTGCATTGCAAAGGCCAAAAGACATCCACCTATAATCAGATACACCATAAGGGCATGTGAAAGCAATCTTTTCCTGATCCTTAGGATTAACTATTATTTGATTATATCTTGAATAACCATCCAGGAAATAGTAGAAAGCTTGCCCAGCCAACCGTTCCAACATCTGGTCCATGAAAGGGAGAGGAAAATGATCCTTTTGAGTAGCTTGATTAAGCTTTCTATAATCAATACACACCCAATGACTATTCGAGTTGGAATTAACTCATTATTCTCATTCTTGAAAACAATCATCCCTCCTTTCTTTGGCACAATGTGCACAAGACTTACCCAAAAACTGTTAGAAATTGGATATATCATTCAAGCTTCCAACAATTTCAGCATCTCCTTCCTCACCACCTCTTTGAAAGTGGGATTCAAACGTCTTTGTGGTTGTGTAATGGGTTTGTAGTCCTTCTCCAACATGATCTTGTGCATGCAATAGGTTGGGCTTATCCCCTTCAAATCAGAAGTATGACAACCTATAGCCCCTTGATTTGCCTTGAGAACCTCTAAAAGCCTTTACTCTTCAAACTATAAAAGTGCACTGCTGATTATCACTAGTTTCTTAGAATCTTCTTCTAAGAAAGCATACTTGAGATGATTTGGCAATATTTTTAACTCAAGTTTGCCTTGATCATCAAATTTCTCCTTTGTCAACTTCTCCACTTTAGCATTAGTGGAAGAAACTTCTTTAGTTTTTGCCAACTTCATAGTGACTTCTTCCACTTCGGCTTCCTTTTCAAGAGTTAAATTATCATAAGAATTAGTCAAAACTCTCTCAAGAGAGGATTTTACATGCATCTGACTCTTAGTTGTGTCAATAACTTCATCGAGGACCTCCACTCTGAAACAATTGCCACTATCATTTGGATGTTGCATGGCCTCTATGACATTGAAAGTCATAGTTTCATCTTGCACACGTACTTTTAGATGACCATCATCCACATCAATAATCACCCTGACAGTCGTCATGAATAGGCGTTCCAATATAAGAAGGACCTTAGTGTCCTCTTCCATATCCAAGATGACAAAATCCACTAGAAAAATTAATTTGTCAACTTTCACCAACACATCTTCTATAACACCATATGGACACTTACTAGACCAATCGACCAATTGAAGTGTCATCCTCATGGGTTTCACCTCCAAATCTCCAATTCTCCGCATCATGGAAAAATGCATCAAATTTATACTCACTCCCAAATCAATTAGTGCCTTTCCAATAGGTAATTTCCCAGTGGTGCATGGTATAGTGAAACTACCTGGATCTTTGAATTTGGGAGGCAAGAGCTTTTGAATAATTGCACTACAATTGCCTTTCGATTGTCGCTTCCTCAATGTACTTCCTCTTTTTGGTGAGCAATTCCTTCATAAATCTTGCATATGAAGACATCTAAAAGAGAGCTTCAAAAAAGGAAATGGTAATCTCAAGCTTTTTGAAAATATCCAAAAACCTAGAGAATTGTTTCTCCTTTTCTTTTCTGGAATGGGTTTTGGGATAAGGAAGTGACTTCACAATTTTTTTCCTCAGTATTTTTTCTCTTCACTCTATTCTTATCTTCTCCCTCAATTGTTTCATTTATCTCCCTTTTCTCTCCACTCATCTGTCCTTTTTTCTTTCTCACACTCATAACACCTTGCCACTTCTTGTAACAATAACCTTACATTGTTCTTTGGGGTTAACCTCAGTATTAGCCCCATAGTTCTTCTCTGGATTGTCCTCCAACTTCTTAGCAAGTTGCCTAATTTGAATCTCCAAATTACAGAGAGATGTCTCTATGCTATTTGGATTGGAAATGGACACTTGTACTAACTGTTGCATTGCTTCCTCAACCTTAGTGGTCTTATCAGCCAAAGATGGTTGTAAAATAGATGGAGGTCTATTAGAAGGTTCAGGTTGCCCCATGCTGGGGTGAGGCTTCCAACCTTGGTTATAGTTAACATAATTACCCTAACAACCTTGGTTACCCATATAATTAACCTCTTCTTGGGAATTAGTCTTCATGGTACACTGCCCATTTGAATGATCTCCACCACACAACTCACATCCTTAAGGCCTAAGCCAAGAACCAAGAGAAATCTCTCTTCAATGAACTAATTTTATTAATGACTGAAAAGTGATTACAAATGTTGTTGACCTTTGTATTTATAGGCCTTAAAAGATAAAAGATAAAAACAGAATAAAATATCAAAAGATATCCAAAATATCAAAAGATATAAAAAGATATCCAAAAATATCAAAAGATATCAAGAATATCAAAAGATATTAAAGATATCAAAAGATAACAAAAAGGATAAGCGGAATAATTTTCATTGTTAAATTTAATTAATAAATTTAATTATATAAATTATTATTTAATTGTATGATTTTCATGTCTCATGTCCCTTTAATGCTAAAAGCTCCTCCTCAAGTTCTTCATGTATATATTCAGGAGATAGTTCTCTATCACTCAACAGTATAAGGGATTGACACAACTTTCAACCCAAAACTTTAAGACAATGGGTTTGTGGATCTACCCAATGTGAAACTTAGACTCATAAATGGATTCTTAATCATTTCTATCTTAAGGGTGAGTCCCTTCCACCACATTGGTACACTCTCCCTCTAACAAAAGCATTCGAGTACCCCTGCTCGCAACTCTTGCTAGGAAGTGTAAGACTTGAGAAATTTAAATAATTAAATAAATAATTATTTAATAAATGCGGGTAGGGAAAACCTTTATGGCTAGGGGTGGCAATACGGGTCGGCCCGCCCCGCCCCGCACATTTTATGGGGGGCGCATACTCTGGCCCGCCCCGCATATACGTTGGCCCACGGGCCCGTGGGTTGGCCCGCACAGTTTGGAAATTTTTTTTTTACTTAAAACCATTCTAACCATTTTGAAGCAGACCTGGACATAAAAATAGTACAGTAAAATCATAAAACAGTGTAGTAACATGATTGTTGGAGTCTTATAACAGTGCAATCAAGCAAAACAGTCCATCAAATGAAGTCTTGGAGCATTAAACAAATGTAACAAACAAGTCCTGGACATCATATGAAGTGCAATAACAACATAAAAGAGTCCATAAAAGTGGTCTAGAACACGAAAACACCAAACCAACAAAGTTCAAATAAAAAACAGTCCAAAACATAGAAACATCTTCATGGTTGTAGTCTATTGTTCTTCATCTTCCATGCTTATAACATTGGAAGCAACACTGGAGGACCCTTCATTTACCACCACATTTTTGTAAGTAATATTTTCTCCATCTTCTGCATATATTCAAACCAAAAAAATAAATAGTAAGTAGGAATGAATTTACTTGACAATAAAAATAATAGAAAGTAAGAATCAAATAATTACCCTCAACAAA
>Ga0209589_1014277_pt1 | contig 10018 bp, 7 predicted proteins | sample CowpeawhiteBW_FD_187525 | JGI IMG/M metagenome (GOLD analysis project Ga0209589, IMG submission 187525) | Root nodule microbial communities of legume samples collected from California USA - Cow pea white BW (SPAdes) (version 2) | ecosystem: Host-associated > Plants > Roots > Nodule | place: USA...
ATGATATGTTCATTAACGTGTTTGGGTGATGATGAACTGGTGTGGGGGAATCTGATAGATATGGGATTGGGTACAAACGCATGATCTTTAGGAGTTATGTGCGATTGTCAATTGTGATGTATGAGAATCGGCAATATGTTAATAAGAAGTCTCAATCAGTTTGTATAAAAATCGAACCGTGTGCGTTAATGTATGAATACATGTGGTTGAATTGGGATGAGAAATTGAATGGGGAAAAATTTAGGGATAATAGATTTCTGCAGAGGCGAGGGAACCTGAATGGTTCTGGAGTCACTGATATGCCGCCCGGCGGTGTCTGATATACCGCTAGGCAATTCCGAGGTGCCAGTGGCGGTTTGACCGTTCAGCTGGTTGGGGTGCACAGTGGGGAACCAAAGATTTAAGTATGGGTGTTGGGGAATGATTGTGAGTATAAAATGTGGGTACTTGTGCGAGGTAAGAGTTATCTAGTGGGTTGGGTTGATGCATGAACTATATTATGTGGACTTGAGATACTTGAATGAGTATTCTAGCAGGACAGTTTTGGTACCATTGTATGCGTGTTCAGATTGCCAGTATGAAATTGTGCGTATATGAAATGTATGATATATAGATAATGGTTAAAGTGTCATATTAAGTTTGAGATAGAGCATATGAAGGATTTGGTGGTGAGTATCGTTATAAACTATCTATTGGGAGTTATGATATGAAAATAGTGTCCTTGTAAAGAAATGATGTAATGCTGATAATGCTATTCGGGTCATAGTATTGCATGTGCAAGTTGGGGACTGATCTGTGTATGTTTCACTTCCAATGTTCATGAATGAGTGCTTAACTTGGTTGAATGCTTGTGAATTGGATGTGTTTATGATTGTAGTATTGTAAATGTTTGTAACTAGTGATCTGGATGTGAGATTTAATGGTTGAATGTGCATAAAAATATTTGCAAGTGTATAAACCAGTAGGGGAGTGTCTTTACTGGTGTGGCGCCTGGCGGTGGGAGAAGCTCCGCCAGGCAGTGAGCCACGCAGCAGAGAGGATTGTGAGGACCGATGCCTGGCGGTCTGGAGCTTGTTCGCCTAGCGGTTCTTAGAGAGGCGCCAGGCGGGAGTGCAGTGACATGGGTCCTTTACATATGGATTTACATGGACGTTTTCTTTCCTTTTCTTGATAGCTTGGTCAGGGATATGCTGGATTGGTTACAAACGGGGAGGTTCGTAACGGAGTTGTGAGATGCGTGATTGATGCGGGCGGGGAGGTCCGTATCGGTTGTACTCTTGTGTGGGGATACGAGCGGGTAGGTTCGTATGTTCCGAGCTCACACCTGAGGCTACTATGAGCGGGGAGGTTCATAGTAGGTGTTCACGCATGTTGAACTATGAGCGGGCAAGTTCGTAGAGTTGGACTACGGGCGGGGAGGTCCGTAGAGTTGGACCACGAGCGGGTAGATTCGTGGGAGCATGATAATCCCTAAGTACCAAGGTTGTAGTTGAATCTTTCTCATATAGGTTATGAGATTGGAAGTATATTGTGATAACGAGATTACCAAAATAAAATTAACTAAGTTAGATTGGGTGAGGGACAGTTATTATTATCATATGATTATATTGTTTTCTTTATCAGCTCACCCTTTCTTGTTTGTGTGTTTGTGTTTGGCGATGATCACGTGACTTGTTACGTGGGAGCAGATGTGAATTCAGGTGAGAATGCCGAAGCATAGAGATGGAGCAGGGGGCTTATGATGGGAGATTTTTCCATATTTTTATTTCATGAATTTCTGTAATAGACTTTATGATGTCATCTTTATTATGAACTTGTAATGAGGATGAAGTACTATGAATGAGTTAACGCGTTAAAAGTTTTTAAATTTCCCACGTTTGGGAACTTATTATAATGTTTGAATTTCTTAAGGTATATTTTGTGAAAAATGAGTTTTATCTAGTAATATCCACCTGGGGTGTTACAATAACGAAGGCTTGGGTGTGGGAGGGTTGGGAATGATGTCTCAAGTGTAAAATATGTCAACAAACATATCATTCATTTTGTTTGACATGAGATAGGCAACATGTTAAACATGTTCTTTCTGTCTGGTTTCATACAAATTGACAAGTTTAAAGATGTATTTTCTATCCCTTACTATAGCCATCTCAAGAGTCCTCTTTAGGATATCTACCATTTTGGTGGTTCTAAGAGTTTCTATCCAAGGTACATTTGGTATATTTGGTGGATTGAGAAACTTATATGGAAACTGGACAAACATTTGAGGTGACTCTATTTCTTTAGTTGGTGACATAAAGGTTTAAAGATATCCTCACTTGAAGATGGTGTAGGTAATGGCTTTTTGCGGGTAGATAATTTGATAGATTTTATCTATGGACAAGTTTAAGGAGATTTCCTCTTTTGGGGGAATAACCTTTTTATTAGAACTCATGATTTCAACAAAACTCTTAGGTCAAGAAGTAGAGGAGGGGTGTGATTGTAGGTTAACCAATGATTTGTATGCATAAGTATTGGCTATATTTGGAAAAGAACTCAGCTTAAACATTTTAAGAAAAAAAATTATAATTTGTCACACTCAATTTTCAAAATTTAGTGAAAAACTTGGAAATAATTGAAATTATTTGGACAATGAAATAAGAGATTTTCCAAAATAAAATATTTTTGTAGTTGTTTAAAAATTAGGAAATATTTTGACACATGATTTCTAAAATAAGGAAACATGGTATAAGAATGTTTACAAAATGAAATGGTAGTAATCAATCACACAAATATACAGTATCAATCATAATCACATATGTATATGTCTAAATGTAATATGAAGTTACCAAAATGCCATTAAGATGCACGTGATAGTTATGTGCATGTGAGCGTCTAATGCATTTTATATTCGTTTTATACTTGAATGTGTTTAATGGATCAATATGTGTTTGATGCATCTATAAGGGTTTGGTGGACCATATGCATCTAATAAGCTAAATGTGTCTAATAGATCACTACATTGTATTAATCATTCATTTACCAAAGTCATGCCAAGTAGGGTTCTCAAATGATTAAATCACTATTTAATGAGATATTTTGTAAATATATTTGTTAATATTGATCATCTGTTGAGACAAACTTTAAGCCAATAATACCCTTCTAGACATAATCCTTAATGAAATTATGTTTAATTTCAACGTGTTTCACACTAGGATGCAAGAAATTATTTTTAGTTAAATTTATAGCAACAATATTGTCACGGAGTATGGGGATGCTACTACTCCTTAATACTTGCAGTCCTCCAGTTTATTTTTAATTCAAAGTATTTGAGATCAACAATTGGTAGTAGATATGTATTATGCTTCAAAAATTGATAATGCAATTGTTCCTTGCTTTTTGTTGCACCACGAGACTAAATTCCCACCAATGAACTTACATCCTTCCTCAGTGTTTTTTCATTCTATCTTGTCTTCTGCATAGGCATCATCATAGTATCCCTACAATGTATAACTTTCATGTTTTTTGTAGCAGAGACCATGATTAACAATACCTTTAAGATATATAAATATTCTTTTGACAACACTTAAACTTACTTCTCTTCGGTCTGACTAAAAATAAACACATATACATACACTAACCATGATATCAAGCCTAGATGTAGTAAGATATAAAAATGAGTCAATCATCTGCCTATATTTAGTGTGATTTACTAATTTAGACTACTTTTCTAGGTCCTAAGGATGTATTAGGATGCATTGGAGTCTTCATCTCCTTTGCATCTTCTATGTTAAACTTCTTAAAGAGTTCTCTAGCATATTTGGTTTGATGGATGTAAATATGGTCCTTAGCTTGTTTTATTTGCAAACAAAGGAAAAACTTAAACTTTCCCATCATGCTCATTTCAAACTCATTTTTCATTAAACTTGAGAATTCCTTACATAATGATTCGTTGGTAGCACAAAAAATGATGTCGTCTATGTATATTTGCACCAGTATGAAATCATCTGAATAATTTGTCCTAAATAGAGTGGTGTCTACATGTCCTCTAGTAAATTCATTCTCGATTAGGAAAATACTTAATATTTTATACCAAACTCTAGGAGCTTGCTTTAGACCATATAAAGCCATAGTAAGTTTATAACATGGTTTGGATGTGTTGAATTCTCAAAACCGGGGGTTTGTTCTACATATACCTCTTCCTTAATGAATCCATTTAAGAATACATTATTTACGTCCATTTGATATAGTTTTATATTGGTATATTTAGCAAATGGTAGTGATATGTGAACAACTTCTAGTCTAGCTACAAGAGTGGAAGTTTCGATATAGTCAATTTCTTCCTGTTGAGTGCAGAATATATGCATTTATTTTAACATACATTTCATACAATTGAACAATAGGAATTAAAAAGGACGGTTCCAACTGCCCTAATCTGGTTTCCTTGTTAAAACTTGAATATTATTGGCTCCTTCCTAGCTCCCAATGGTTGGCTTTAGCTCTCTATCCAATTCAACCTCTATGCTTCAATCAACCACACAATTTCACTCTGATTTTCACTCTAAATTCTCTTTTTCCCCTTAATTGGCCAATTAAACAAGCCTTAATTTTGCTTAATGACCTAAAAATGAAAATGGTCAATAATAAGGCTTAATTGCTATTCTTTATTTGTGGCTTTCCAGTCCTCTTGGCTACTACTAAGTCAGCTAGGGTTCCTCTACCCTTTCACATTCATGCCAAAGAAAATTTTGGCCAAAAGAAAGTTTAATTTGGTTCTACCAAGGTTCAAACCCATAATCATGCCAATGTCAAATCAATGCACAACCATTCAACCAATTCATGTTTGATGATAATTCTTATAATTCTAAGATTATATTATCACTCAACATGATCAAACATATTATTAAAATAATAATCAATTAAATAACACATAAATGGCATACATAGGACTTAAACCCAAGTCCTCTCACACAATCAAGTACTCTCAACCATTTGAGCTAGTACTTTTCCACATCACATCAATTAATATTTAATGCCATAAAGGCTCCACTTCCCGCATTTATTAATTAATTAATTATTTAATTAATTAAATTTCACGGGTCTTACAACATACATATTTCAGATAAGCTTAGACTAATTAGAATTATATTTTAGATAAAACTTTGGGCATGGAAAGGGTGAGTCAAGTAGTATACTTTATCATATGTCTGCAGATAAGTGCCTAATATGAGATATTTTTGAGATGAATTTGGGACTTATCTTGTTTTGATTTTTATGAATTTCTGTATAAATCACCCCAATTTAGCTTGTTTTGTAGTTTCCAATATCAATAAAGAGTCAAAGTGGAAAAATAAAGAAGGGTTAAATGTAAGACCCGGGAAAAATAATTATTTATTCAAAGGTGGTTTTGGGGCGTAAGGTCTCATTTAAAAGAATAAATAAATATTTTTCAGAAGTGAAGAGTGCCACAATTGGTTAGAGCCTTGTCATGGTTGGTGGTCAAGGGTTTGATTCCTGATGTGTTCATTTGGAGTGTTTATATTTTAAATATTGTATAGTTGTATTAGAAGTGTTTATGTATGCATTTGGCGTGACTTATATTTTGTAATTATTTATAATTTATTTGGCGTGTTTTATTGTGTGAATATTATTATGATGTTGTTATGCGTATTGAAGGACAAGAAAAATGTGATATTTGTTATGGTTTGGAGTGTTGTTTAAGCCTTGGAGGTGGTGTGTTCGAACCTTGGCTATTGGAGGTGGTGTTACATAATGGTGGTTTTGGTGTTTTCCTATTATTAATTTGTGGATATTGGCTATTGGGTGTTGGATAATATGAATTGAAGTTTTGTTGCCTGATAATTGTGTAATTAGTTAATGATAGCATAAAACACATGGATTAGTGAGTCTTGATAGTTAGTTTGACCATAATCAATGTTTTTTTTTTCCTTTATTGGTTTATGATATGCTTTTATGGTGTCAAATATGGGATGTGATGTTTGACGACAATTATGGTTCTATTTTTGATACCATTTATATACATAGATGGAATTTTGGGTTGGGTATTATCACAATGTATATTATATAATATACATTGTTGTCTAGTGATATGTATATTTATTTATACATTATTTGATTACTTTATATTTTTCTTTTAAGGTAAATGATTGGTAAGGTTATCACAAAATGTGTGCAAGGTTTCAAAAATTTAAAGAATATGTAAAAGTAGATAAAATTTTGTTTGGTTTAAATATGAGTCTTGTCTCTCTTTATCTTTTTAGAAAATATGTGGATTATGTTTACGAACATGTTTTTTTATAGGTTATTGACATGGGTGGATGTGGGAATATTTTTTATTTTCTTATAGGTTGTCATAGAAGGCACGAGTGAGTTAGTATGGTTTTGTGCATTTAGTCTTAAATAACTAATATTGTATGATATGCATATTTAATAGAGAGAAGTATTTATTTTATATAAGTTATATTATACATATTGTAGCTTTCAAATGGTCTAATGTTATTTTAATTTAGACAAAGTACGCATGTGCATATATATATATATATATATATATATATATATATATATATATATATATATATATATATATATTTATTGTGTTTTAGAGTTGAAGTAGGATGTGTGTACTTGTGTATGAAGATATTAGTATAAGGGTTCCATGATGTATACATGTTTTTGGGTTCATTGGAATGATATGAGATGGTTGATAAGCTTTGTGCCTGTTTTGGAGACTTGGTGTGTGTGAAATAGGTGTCTTATTCATGAAAAAACTTTATTTTTCATATTTTTGCGCAATAGGCGGTGCCGGGCGCTGATTTCCTTCTGCCAGCCCTAAGTCTCGGGTTTTGGAGGGCACCAGGTGCCACTGTATTTGCAGTTTTCGTAAAATTGAGTTTCCTGATTCGTTAACTGTTGGATTAAGCTGAAATTTTGACAATTGGTCCATAACATGTTGTTCTTTAGTTTGCACGGTGTGATCTTAGTTTAGAGGTCTGTAGCTAGAGATATATGTTATGTATGATTGTAGTTTTTCATGGTTATATTGTGTTAAAACTTTTGTGGTGATAAATTGTGATAAGCTTTGGTTGTAGTATACTAGATGTTTGGGCATGATGCTTGATGTATGTTAATATAATGATGATGGTTGTATGATGTCAATGTGTTATGATACATGGGATGAGGAGGCCTTGATGTGCCTATGTGTTTATTGATCATGAATGTGGATAATCATGTGATTGTTGATTGATATGTGATCATGATGAGATAGTGCGTACTTTAATAATGAAAGGTATCTCTATGTAAATTGTACTAGAGATGCACTTCGTTGGGGCTCTCGATAAGAGTAATGGGAAGTGTTGCACTTTGTCGGGGCTCTTGATATGAGTAATGAAAAGTTGTACACTTCGCTAGGGCTCACTATAAGAGTAATGGGAAGTGACATCTTTGGTAAGTTGCGTATGAGAATAAGTTGGGTGGTTGGTTATGAGAGCATGCCATAACATTCATATTACTTGGTGGTAATATGTTGAGGATTGCATGTTTGGTTGTGAGGAAATTTGGTGGGTTGTTAACTTGGTCAAGTTTATTCATATGTTGTGATAATATTAGGTGAGTGATATGCGAATATTATGTTGTGGAATGACGTTTTATTTGGTTAGTTCACCCTTGTATGTTTGTGGTTGTGGTTTCCACCTGTGATGATCGTATAACCTATATTATACGAGAGTACATGTTGGTGCAGATCCTAATGGAGATGCATTATTGTGAGGAGCTCGTGGGAAGTACTTAGGATTGTTACTTAAAGCATTTTGAACAATTTTGAATTTCAATGTAATAGTTGGAAATTTGGAAGTTGTTTCTTCTTTTACAAGGATTTGTAATAAGTTCTTTAATGGTTTATGCTAGATTGGTTTTATCTGGATTTTTTTAATGGTGCTTTAATTTGAGATTAAAGTTTGATTAAATGAAATATGGCTTTTGAAATAAAATAATTGTGAAGTTTCTATATAATAGGATGGTATTAGAGTTTTATGATTAAAAGTTTTGAAGAAAAAAAAATTAGATGTGGCATCTCGAAAGGGGTGTTGCATTAAACTCATTGCAAAAGGAAACCTCAAGCACTTAACCTGAGGCTAAGCCATGAAGACTCCTTCTTTAGGAAGTTATCTCAGGAGTTGCAACACTAGAACATGAGGCTTGAGCCACAAAGGAAACCCACTTAGGAAGGAAACCTCTAAATTGGAGCCACAAGTGAACTATTGAGCACTACCCTGAACAATTTATAAAAACAAAGTTGCATCCGTGTTTAGATAAACTTTTAGAGGGTTCTTTTGGGAGACTCTTAGAGAGTTTTTGAAGAAATTTTCCCCTATGCTTACTAAACATTATTTGAGGGTAAAAGAGAGGATGACTCTTTATATATTATATTGTTTCCATCTATTATAAGGAGCTAAATCTCTTTAATTGCTGAAGTAAAGATGTAAACCCTTGAAACTCTCTTGTATAGGTATTGTTATATTTATCAAAGTATGCTTTAATTACATGTTTGTAAATTAGTTTATACTTGTTATTTGATGAAATGATCATTCATCTTATTTAACTAGCTTGGGATTCAGTGGGAACTGGTTTCAAGTTGTGGTCCAACAAATTCTCCTTATGCTTTTAGATTCTTGGAATATATTTAAGGCTCTAGTTGTTTATAAAGTCCTGATCTTAATGTTGGAGATTCATCCAAGTAGTTAGTGAGGAATCATACTAAAGTTTGATGATCCTAGGCTTTAGATGCCAGGAATGGACCTAGAGTTACATTTAAAGAGAACTCTCAGGACATAAATGATTGTATCTATATAAAAGATGACTAAATCAATACAAGAGAGAGACAAAGTGGTGAAATCTAGCTTCAACATACCTTTTTAACTTTGAAATCAACCCTTATTCAAATATGTTTTAATATAATTTTATTACTTAAGATCGACATTATTTTATATGCAAACAAAAAATTAACTTTTCTCATATTTATATGTAAACCAAACATTGTTTCGTTCAAATCAAAGTAGTTTAGACCTTGTGTTTTCTACCAAATCCATGTGAATGTAACACTTGTTGTACTACAAACTATCAAGTACTTGCAGGAAAAATTGATTGCATTGGAGCAAATCAAGAAGAAGAACCAACTGCTGAACCTATGGACTTGATTCCCTACAATCCTCCAGAGGATAGAGGCCCTGTGTACTCACATTTTGAGAGGATGGTGCTGAACCAGCTGCATGAGCTCAATGTGTCTCAACATGAACATCACAACTATTGCAATGAGAGGTTCAATGCATTGGATGGCCAAATCCATGATATCCATGATATGCTCCACTCATTCCAGACCAGAAATGACCCTCAGGATGACTGAGTGTGGTGGTTGTTTAGGATCATGCATTGCATCCTTGTGTTTGTGATTTTTCAGTTTGAGTTCTGTCAGTTTTAGTTGGTTGTTTTTTCATTTCAGTCGGCTGATTGTATCAGCTTTATGCATCTGTTTTCTGTTTTCAGTTTCTGTTGGTTGTATTTCCTTCCAGTATTAATCAAATGATATGCAATGCTTGTTATCTTTATGCATTTGTTCTGTTTGATGAATCCAAAGGGGGAGAAAAATTAGAAAATTGGAAAATGGATAATTGATCAAATTAAACTAAGCATTAAAAAAAAATTGGAATCAATAATCAAATCTGAATTTGAACCCATATTATTGATAGGGGGAGCATGATCACAGTTGTATACTTGCTAGCTTGTGTGTATTGCTGCTGTAAAATAGTTTTTCAGGTTCCCAAGCTTCAAGCAAGGTGTTACTTCATCAATTGGTTTCCAACAAATGGAAGAAGCATTTTGCAATGGAAGATAGAAGAAGATAGATGGAATAGAGGTTGGCTTCATCAAATCAGGGGGAGATTGTTGACATGAGAAGCCAAGGTGGTTTGCTTCTTGAAGATTTGATGAAGATTGAATGAAGCTCTTTTGAACTATCTTGAAGCCATAA
>Ga0209589_1014279_pt1 | contig 10015 bp, 13 predicted proteins | sample CowpeawhiteBW_FD_187525 | JGI IMG/M metagenome (GOLD analysis project Ga0209589, IMG submission 187525) | Root nodule microbial communities of legume samples collected from California USA - Cow pea white BW (SPAdes) (version 2) | ecosystem: Host-associated > Plants > Roots > Nodule | place: USA...
TCTGCACCAAGAACCCCACAACAAAATGGTGTTGTTGAAAGGAAAAACAGATCACTTGAGGAACTAGCTAGAACTATGTTAAATGAGAATTCACTACCTAAGTACTTTTGGGCTGATGCAGTCAACACTGCTTGCTATGTTTTAAATAGAGTGTTGATTAGGCTAATTTTGAAGAAAACACCCTATGAATTTTTCAAAGGGAGGAGGCCTGTTTTAAGTCACCTAAAAGTATTTGGATGTAAGTGTTTCATTTTAAACAATGGAAAAGAAAGTCTTGGCAAGTTTGATGCAAAAGCGGATGAAGGTGTTTTTCTAGGCTATGCTACACAAAGTCATGCATATAGAGTCTATAATAAGAGATTGATGACTGTTGAAGAGTCTATGCATGTTGTATTTGATGAAACTAACCCAAAATTGCAAGATCATGTGCCTAAGATCGCAGATGAAGAAGAAACAACACTGAAAAAGAAATCTGCTGCAGAATTGGAATCTGTTGCAGGAAATCAGTCAGCTGAAAAGGAAATTCAATCGACTGAAAAAGCTGCAGATAGCAATTTACCCAAGGAGTGGATTGAACCTAAAGGATTATCAAAGGACAACATAATTGGTGACATAGAACAGGGAGTATCCACTAGATGCAAGCTTGCATTCTTTCAACATGTTGCATTTGTTTCTCAAATTGAACTTAAGAATGTAAATGATGCATTGTGTGATAGTAATTGGGTTGTTGCTATGCAAGATGAACTTAATCAATTCACTAGGAATGATGTGTGGTCTCTTGTCCTTAAAACTGATGTAATGAATGTGATTGGTACAAAATGAGTGTTTAGGAATAAAATGGATGAAAATGGTAATAAGTTAGGAATAAGGCTAGGCTAGTTGCTAAAGGATATAATCAAGAGGAAGACATTGATTTTGATGAAACATATGCACTTGTGGCTAGGGTAGAAGGTGTGAGGTTATTGTTAGTATATGCATGCATGTGTAATTTCAAACTTTCTCAAATGGATGTGAAAAGTGCATTGTTGAATGGTTTCTTGAATGAGGAAGTGTATGTGTCACAACCCTCTGGCTTTGAAGATCACCTCTATCCTAATCATGTTTTCAAATTGAAAAAGGCTTTATATGGTTTGAAGCAAGCACCACGACAGTGGTATGAGAAGTTAAGAAACTTTCTTTTATCTAAAGGATATGCTAGAGGTGTTGTTGATAAAACACTTTTCATTAGAAATCATGCAAGTGATGTAATACTTGTTCAAGTAAATGTAGATGATATAATCTTTGGATCAAATAATAACTCCATGTGTGAAGAGTTTGTTGCAGCTATGTAGGGAGAATTTGAGATGTCTATGATGGGTGAGCTAACCTACTTCCTAGGGTTGCAAGTGAAGCAACTCAAGCATGGAACATTTTTAAGCTAGTCAAAATACTGTTTTGATCTACTGAAAAAGTTCAAAATGGAGGATTGCAAAAAGGTTGCCACTCCAATTGCTACAAAATGCCTTATGGATGCAGATGAGGCTGGAAACCAAGTTGATTCAACCAAATATAAAGGGTTAATTGGTTCCTTGCTATATTTAACTGCTAGTAGGCTGGATATACAGTTTGATGTTTGCTTGTGTGCTAGGTTTCAATGCAATCCAAAGGAATCACATTTCAAAGCTGCAAAACGGATTCTCAAGTATCTGAAAGGGACAACTAATGTTGCATTATGGTATCCTAATGAATCTAACATTGTTCTTAGTGGTTTTTCAGATTTTGACTATGCAGGGTGCAAATTGGATAGGAAAAGCAAAGTGGTACATGCCATCTACTTGGATCAAGTCTAATCTCATGGAATAGCAAGAAGCAAGCTTGTGTAGCACTCTCTACAGCTGAGGCTGAGTACATAACAGCTGGACATACATGTGCTCAAAGCATATGGTTGAAGCATCAACTTATGGATTATGGTGTAAAGCTAGAGAAGGTACCTCTTTATTGTGATAATACAAGTGCAATCAACCTAACCAAGAATCCAATTCAACATTCTAAAACTAAACACATTGAAATCAGACATCATTTCATAAAAGATCTTATTCAAAAAGGTGATATTGAAATCATGTTTGTGAAAACTGAAAATCAATTGGCAGATTTATTCATTAAACCACTTGCACGTGATAAATTTAATAAGCTTAGAACTGAATTAGGTATTCTTGACATGAATAATGTATGTTGATATCTATTTGGCTTGTTAATCTTATTAGATCATGTGTGTGCTGCATTTAAAATGACAAAAATCTGCGTAATTTGAAAACTGCCAGAATTTTAGTCAGCTAAATCTGCAATTTCAACACATAGATTTAATTTAAACTGTCAAAATCTGCATAATTTGTGTTCTAGAACTGTTTCAATCTGCTAAATCTCACAAAATAGCACATATATCTGATTCAAATTGGTCTGGTGTGAATTTCGTGAAATCTGAAATTTTTAATCAGCTAAAACTGCAAATTTAACACATAGATTTCACTTAAAACTGTCACTGCACCAAAAATCAGTTTACTGGTACAGTTTTTGTCGACTAACTTTGTATTTTTATGTGTTAAAATCACTTATGCTGATGTAGAATTGCTTGAATTGGTTTTAATTGATTGACCCAGTCAAAGTATGCATCACATGATAGTTTTTGGACTGTAGCAGCAGTTGTAACAGCTATTACATCAGCTAAAATCAACTTTTCAGATTGCATTGACCATAAAGTGCTTTAATTACATGATTTCCAATGTGCATGCATTAGATGTGAACTGTTTGTGAGTAGATTGTTCATAAAACGCATGGGAAACACATCACTGCATCTCTAATTCAGATTCCCCTCACATTTAATTGTTATGATTTCCTGTATTGCATTGAAACTAGAAAATCTACACGATTTAATTGACTGATTTTGAAAATCAACCTGCTGATTCTATAAATACTTGCATAAACATCATGCATTGGCATTCTCATTTGCTAGTTAGAGCTAAACCTACCTTTCACCATGTCTAGAAGATCACGAGCTGCCCCCTCAGATGATGAAAGCTCCACTCCACCTACTCCATCTTCTCCAAATGTTATGAATCAAGGAAGACTTGAGATATGGTTTGAAGGTCAGGAGGACAAAATTCAAACCTTCTTGATTAGATCAATAGGAAGCAAATCATTCTTCCTAAGGTGATTCGTATGTCATGGCTAAGGGCAGAAAACTTTGGCAACCTTGAGCAACATCTCAAAGCTCAAAAATTGAAGACTTTCCTTGAGCTTTCGGGTAAGGTGTATCCGGATTTGGTGAAGGTTTTCTATGCCAACCTCAAGTTCAACAATGGTGTTCTCAAATCAAGTGTCAAAGGTGTGGAGATGGAAATCACTATACAAACATGGAAGGATGTGGTTGGCCTAAGGCGAAGAGGTGTGCAGGTTCGCAAACGTGAAACTAGTGCAGTGGATGAGTTCAACAAGGTGCAATACTTCAATCAATGTGTAAAAAATCAAGGTGAGCAAGCTAGAAATTTCCATGTAGGAAGACTTCGTGTGGAGGAAAGGTTGCTAGCATGGTGGTGACCAAAATCATCATGCCTAGGGGAGCAACCATGCTACCTTGAATGAAGGTGATTTAGTGGTGATGTACTGCATTCAAAATGGGGTGATGGTGGACTGGACATACACAATCTGTGACCATATGATGAAAGCAAAGAGGCTCATAGATTTCAAGCTTCCATATGTGGTGCTCATCTCCAAGTTCATTGAGCATTTTGGTGTAGATGTGGAAGGAGAGCTTGAGGAGTCAACTGGACTTCTAAATCATGTTGAAGGAGATCAAGGTAGGCAAACATTGAAGTTGGGATTTACCAAGGTATGCACAAGATGGGATTTACCAAGGTAGGCAACACTTGGCTAGTTGAAGGAGATCAAGATGCAAACATTGAAGTTGGAGCAAATGATCATGAAGCGGGAACTAGTGGAGGAAACCAAGAGGAAGATGAACCACAACCTATGGCAATTGAGTTGTACAACCCTCCTGAGAATACTGGACCTGCATACTCCCAATTTGAGAGAATGGTTCTCAACCAACTTCAAGACCTCAACATGGCTCAAAATGCACATCACATGTACTGCACAACAAGGTTCCAAGACTTGGATGACCAACTCCACAACGTTCATGACCTCCTATCCAATGTCTACAACAGAGACAACCCTAGGAATGAGTGAATGGGATGGCTCATAGGTCATGCATTGCATTTTCGTGCTGCATTTTGTGTGTCTGTTGTCTGTTCCAGTATTTTAATTGACTATTTTCTCATTTTAGTCGACTGATTATATCAGTTTTTAGCTTCATGATGTTCTGTAATTTCTATTTCTGTTCTGGTGTGTTTGTATTCGTACCAGGTGCCCTGGTACACCCTTATGTTACTGCTTTAATGAAAATTTTCATCTTTCCAAATTGATCTATGCATTTACTTTCATTTGATGAATCCAAAGGGGGAGAAAAATGAGTGAAAAATGAATAAAATTGTGTTAAAATTGGAAAACCTGAAATAAATCTGTTGTAACCATATAATACTGCAAACTTAATCAAAAATCTGAAGTTAAATCATATTATTAATGATAGGGGGAGCATATGCATATGTGATATGTATGTATGCTTGTGTGCTTTTGCTTGGTTGTATATTTGGAATATTGGTATCTTGTATGCAAAAGCTTTTTCAGGTTTCTCTATGGATCTTAGCTCATCAATTCAACTCGAAGGTGTTGGCTTCATCAATTCAGAAGGAGATTATTGGCACAAGCAAGCTTGAAGTAAAGAATTGATAAAGCCATGTGCATAAAGATCTTAAGTGTTTGATGAAGATTGAGGAAGATCCTCTTGAAGATTAAGTTTTAGTGTGTTAAATCTGTATATAACATGTTAAATGTAATGTGTTAGTGTTATACATTGTTGATAGGCTATATGACATAGGTTAAATGTCTTGCGTGCCTTAGTGTGTCTCTTTTAATCTGTTAAAATAGGTTTTAACAGGTTAAAAAGCTTGTTGTATATAGTTTCTGGTATGAATGCATTCAGTCAGTTGAATTATTTTTCAATCGACTAATTTCACTTAAATCAGGTGAAATCAGCTGATTGTAGGGAAAATTTAATCGACTGTTTTCACTTAAACCAAAACCATATAAGTTGTGTTTTTGCGAGCAGAGGTGCGAATCAAAGTTTTTCTGAACGAAACCTTGTCATTCATCTCTGGGAAGCGTTCTCTCTCTGCAATACACAGTTGGAACTCGTGGTTTGAAGATCTTGGTTGATCTTGGTTGATTTTGGAGGCATTTTGGCTTGTGAGTAGCTTGAAGAACACATGTATGATGTGCTAGGGACAACCACCATCAGGTTTGGATGTTCTTGTGCCTCTGGATGGTTTGCCTGATGTGATTTCAGGTCTGCAAGTGTGATTCTTGTAGGTTGTAGTTCTAGATTTTTGTGTGAGTCAAAAATCTTGTGTGCTTTGTGTTCAAAAGTGTAATCTTGGTGTTTGATTTGTAAAACTTTTGAATATAGTGGAAACCAGGCTCAGGTTGTCCTGGAAAATTGGACGTAGCTCTATGATTGAGTGAACCGGTATAAAAACAGTTGTGCATTCTTCTTTTCCTCATCTCACTCTCTTTGAAACTCTTTATAAAAACTCAAGAAAACCAAGCAATTTGATCTTTGGTGTGATTTAATGCGTTCTTGTGTAATCTGAGGCTTTATACTTGTTATAAATACTGATTGGAACATGTCTTGTATATAAAAGATTGTTGTTTGAGTTGAATTCACAAATTCTGCATTCTGCATAATTCTCCAGTATTTTAGCCGACTGAATTGCCTTTTTAATCGATTGTTTCATAGCATCAAGAACAATTTAGGCTGCTGTTTTATATTTTAATTGACTAAAAGTGTACTGGTCTGCTGCATTTACATCCAAACTTTCCAATCCATTAGATTCAATTGAAAAGGGATTTAAGCTTTCGAAAAAGTTTTATAAAGCCAATTCAACCCCCCCCCTTCTTGGCTAAACTCACCATTTCAAAACTAACAACCTTTAGGGAGACGAATGAAATGCTGCTTATTCTAAGTTTAATTAAACTATTCTACAATACACTTATTTTATTTTACAAGGTAACATTTAAACATTTAAACATTTTATCTTCATTCTTGCTTGATCATCATTCATTTCTTGATCATCATTCAAAATCAATGGACTTCCTTCTTTTTGCCAACAATCTCCCCCTTTTTTATGATGATCAAAATATGTTTAAAGTACATGTTGCTTCCTGTAATTTAGAAACTTACAAAGAGAATAGTTAAGATAAAATAGTGTCTTCTTTTAAACGTATTCTCCCCCTTTTTGATCATTAGAGAAAAGGGCGAAAGCTCCCCCTAATTGGGATAATCTTTATACCACACACAAAAAATGAAACACTTGATCATTCATTTATTCATAAATAAATAAAAATAAAACATACAAGTAGTGGTAAAACATAAGTTAGAGATCCCCCCCCTAAAATTATGCACTCATGTCATCATGAGTGAACTCCTTACTAAACCTATGTTCTAGATGGGAAATTCTAGTATCAATCCCCCTAATTAGCCCGACAACCTCTTCATGACGAGAGTTAGACAAAAGAAATAATTCTTCTAGTCGTTTGTTCATGTTTGCTATGTTGTCTTCTATAGAGAAGGATGAGCCAACACCACTTGAAGATCCAACATGTGGTGCAGCAGGGGGTATGGGATCAGTAGGAGGGAGTTCTTCATGTTCAGCTTCTTAATTGGGCATGTCGTCTCTATGGACATAGGTGTCACCAAGAGGAACGAGCTTTAACTGTTTGAGAGAGCTCTCAGCAATCTCATTTGCACAGATGGTACTTTGACAAAGCTCGTCAACTCCCTTGTATTCGCAAATCCTTGAAATTAAGAGAATATGGGAGAGGATATTGTGGGTACCTCTTAACCTTGAGCATAGTGTCAAGGATTAAACTAGACCACTTTATCGGAACACGATTTAGAATCCTATACATGATGAGAAGGTCAGCCTATGAGCATTGAGCATGATTGGTTTCTCTAGGACACAAAATCCAGACAATTAAATAATGAATGAGTCTTTCATCCATTTTGAGTCCTCCAGCCAATAATTGTCTCCCAACATCCTGGCTAGGTTGCATAGGAAAGATTGATAGGCTAAGATTCGTTTGAAGCCAGCAATCCCATTGTGAATTGATTTCGCAGCATCATTGATGGGAAGTTTTGCCACATTCTCCCAAATATCATTATCAATGATAATGTCCACTCCTTTCACCTTTGACAAAACAACTTCATCTATGATCTTGAGATTGTAGTACAAAACCCGTACAAGATCGGGATAGTATTTGCATTGCATTTCCACAAACGGTCTGATGCCTTGAAAATTGAAAAGAGCACGAAACTCAAAACCTGCAGCGGTGAACTTACGAGAATTTATGTATTTGGGAGAGATGATGGCTTTGTTTTTCCAAATTTGAACGAATTCATCCCTCCGATCTTCATCAGAGATCCAGCCTTCAATGGATGCATATCTGGTGGAAGGTTGAGTTGGACGTGGAGCTGTTCGTCTACGAGTTGGGATTTTTCTGCAAGATGATTCGACCATGGCACTAATTTTTGAGAGCAAAAGATGACAAGGGTCTTTAGGGTTTCAAAAAGAGGCAAATGAGGAGAGGCTTACTTTTCTGCGTGAATAGTTGAAATTGGGGTTCACAATTTATAGAGAGTAGGCTACCAACGGCTAAAATGAGAGAATCAAAGCAAATCTAGTCGTTACAACGGCTAGTTTTTCGAAAATTTTCACTTAACATCGTGCAATAATCAATTATCCTAAGTGATAATCGATTATTGTTTCATGAGATGAATTCCAGAAAATATTGGTATGAGCAGATAATCGATTATTGTAAGTAATAATCGATTCTTCCAGAACAATTTTGAGTATTTTGGTCAGGGTCATGATAATCGATTATCCTCCTTGATAATCGATTATTCCAAGAGTTCAGAACTTATTTAGAGAGAAGATAATCGATTATCCTGAGTGATAATGGATTATTGAGCGTTGTTTTACGAAAATATGAAAAAGTGAAGTTTGTTGCTCTTTCAAGAGACTTCTAATATTCCTAAATCTCTCTTAAGCTCATAAAACCTGTCTTTGGCTAAAGGTTTTGTAAAGATGTCTGCCAATTGATGCTTGGTGTCTACATATTCTATCATACAATTGCCTTTACTTATATGATCCTATATGAAGTGGTGTTTAATTTCTATGTGTTTTGTCCTAGAATGCATTATGGGATTTTTAGTTAAGTTTATGGCACTAGTATTGTCACACTTTAGAGGTATATGATTTAGATAGATATTGTAATCCTCTAATTGTTGCTTCATCCATAGGATTTGGGCACAACAATTGCCAGCAACAATGTATTCGGCCTATGTAGTTGACAAAGCCACACAATCTTGTTTCTTGGAGTGCCACGAAACTAATGAGCTCCCTAAGAGGTGACAAGTACCACTGATACTTTTTCTATCTATTGTACAACCACCATAATCAGCATCAGAGTACCCTATTAAACTAAGTGATGCCCCAGAAGGATACCAAAGTCCAAAAGATATAGTTCCTTTAAGATATTTTAAAATTCTTTTTACTGCTATAAGATGTGATTCCTTAGGACTGGCTTGATATCTAGCACCAACACATATAGATTGCATAATATCAGGTCTACTTGCAGTAAGATATAAAAGAGACCCTATCATACCTCTAAACATAGTTTGATTTACCTCAATACCTGATTCATCTCTATCCAAATAGCAGGAAGTTGCCATAGGAGTACTTGCTGCTTTAGCATTATCCATTTCAAATTTTTTAACTACTTCCTTACAGTATTTAGATTGAGATATGAATGTCCCTTCTTCCATTTGCTTAATTTGAAAACCAAGGAAGAAGGTTAATTCTCCCATCATTGACATTTCAAACTCACCCTGCATTATGCTTGCAAAACCTTCATATAGAGATTTATTAGTGGATCCAAAAATTATACCATCAACATAAACTTGAACCAATAAAATGTGTTCACCTACCCTTTTAATAAACAAAGTTGAGTCTATTTTACCTCTTTCAAAATCATTTTCGAGCAAAAATGTGCTTAAGCGTTCATACCAAGATCTAGGTGCTTGCTTTAAACCATAAAGTGCCTTTTCAATTTATAAATATGATTTGGAAATTTATAATCCTCAAAACCAGGAGGTTGTTCAACCTACACATCTTCTTTGATAAAACCATTTAGAAAGACACTTTTGACATTCATTTGATATAATTTAAATTTCATAATAGAAGCATAAGCAAGAAGTAAGCGTATAGCTTCTAACCTTGCAACAGGGGCATATGTTTCATCATAGTTTATACCTTCTTCTTGTCGATATCCCTTTGCCACAAGCCTACCATCCTTATCCATCTTATTTCTGAAAACCCATCTTGTGCCAATCACTTGAAGTGATTCATCTCTTGGAATCAACTCCCATACTTTATTTCTTTCAAATTGATTGACCTCCTCTTGCATTACAATGCACCATTGATCATCTTGAAGAGCTTCTTGAACATTCTTTGGTTCAATCTGTGAAACAAAAGCAACATTCATACAAAAATTACTCATATTTCTAGTGATTACCCCTTTTGAAATATCACCAATGATATTGTCTAGAGATAGTCCTCTTGCAGACTTCCAGCACTTTTCATGATCTTCAGATTGAGGAGGTGGATTCTCATTTAAATACATTTCATCAAGGGCCTCCTAAATATATTCTTCATCACCTGTAATTTGCTTATTTGACTCAAGAGGGTTCTCCTCAAGGTCTACAACTTCATCAAAGACAACATGCATGGATTCTTCAACATTCAAAGTTCTTCGATTAAAAACTCTATATGCTTTACTCGTGAGAGAATATCCTAGAAATATTGCC
>Ga0209589_1014281_pt1 | contig 10014 bp, 8 predicted proteins | sample CowpeawhiteBW_FD_187525 | JGI IMG/M metagenome (GOLD analysis project Ga0209589, IMG submission 187525) | Root nodule microbial communities of legume samples collected from California USA - Cow pea white BW (SPAdes) (version 2) | ecosystem: Host-associated > Plants > Roots > Nodule | place: USA...
ACTAATTATGGTTAAATATTTATTTTTTAAAATATTTTTGTAAATACCCGCGGATACCCGTGGATACCCGCGGATATGAAAAAAATAGACGGGTACCCGCATAACGGATACCCGACGGATATGGGTATGGGTACGGGGCAAATATTTTTCCAGCGGGTAGGGTACGGAGGAACTACTACCCGTACCCTACCCGCCCCGTTGACATCCCTAGTGACAAGTCACATGATCATCGCCAAGCTTAAACAAAATGGGTGAGCTCAAATCAACATAACACACAATTTAGTAATACAGACACCCACCCAAAAAAAAAAAATACTCTAACGTAACTCCATGCTTATTCTAAAACCCTTACTACCCAAGGTATTTTGAAACATCGTCTCATTATTTAAATGAAACGGCTAACCCAAGCATACCATACAATTACTTGACCATGGACCCAGGATATATCATGCTTCCATGAACATGTCCGCTCATGGTCCAACCTCTACAAACCTCCCCGCTCATAGTCTAACTCTACAAACCTCATCGTTCGTAGTCCAACACGCATGATCCATCCAGCTACGAACCTCCCCGCTCACAGCAACTCTCATGGGTGAGCACAAAATATACAAACCTCCCTGCTCGTATCCTCACACGAGAGTATCATTAATAGGAACTTCCATACCTATATTAATCACGTGTTCCATTACCAATCACAAATCTACCCCCTCGTGATAATATCAAGCATATTTGGCCCAAGGTCATCATCTCCAAACATGTAAAACACTTAAACTCATCAACTTAACCAATACGAGATTAGCACATACTCACCCATGGTCATAGGGATTTCATATGCTTCCACGAACCTGCCCGCTTGTGGTCCAACTCTACAAACCTCCACGCTCGTAGTCCAACATGTGTGAACACCTGCTATGAACCTCTCCACTCACAATAGCCTCAAGTTTGAGCTCGAAACATACGAACCTCCTCGCTTGTATCCTCGCACAAAAGTACGACCAAGTAAAAGCTAAGAATATATATTTCCAATGTATGAATCTATATAACAACACTCCAACCATGCATATAATTATCCAATTCACATTACCTAGGATATTCCTTCTTCCTAATGCACCACGTACAAAATCAAGATTTATCAAGCCACATGATCACATATCCATACACAAATGCCCCTTAATAGCTAATTTGATATTATTAAGAGATTATACATGCAATTGAAATACTCCTAAACAATAAGCTTCTAACCTCCTAAATCATGTAAGAGATTTAGTGATGTCAACATCCCATGCTCTAATTGTAAGACCCACAAATTTAAATAATTAAATAAATAATTATTTAATAAATGCGGGTAAGAGAAGCCTTTATGGCATTAAATCCTAACTTTCTTGATGTGGAAAAGTACTAGCTCAAATGGTTGAGAGTACTTTGGTTGTGTGAGAGGACCTAGGTTCAAGTCCTATGTATGTCAATTGTGTGTTATTTAATTGTTAGTTTTTTTAAGAGATGCTTAATGTGATAAGTAAGGATATAATATTTGATGTATGAATATTATCACAAAACATGAATTGGTTGAATGATTGTGCACTTGAATTGCAATTGTGTGGTGATGGGTTCAAACCTTGGCTTAGGGGGGATTGGTATCAAGTTGAGAAGGAGATTGGGAGAACGCAAGGAGAGGCTCATTGCTAAGGAGTGGGAAGTGTAGGAATTCTCAAATTTTGGCAAGGAAATCCAGGTTAGGCGAGTTCTTATTGCTTGTTTTTATTCTGCTATCGATTGATTATATGATCTGAACCATAATGAAAGTGTAGAACCTGTCTATTCTCGTTTTCTTCGCGTTTCTGGATTTTTCCAGAAATCGCCTAGCGGTAGTTCATGCGCCGCCAGGCGACGCTTCCTGTTTTGGCCAGTTTCTGGTTCGTGGTGAGTTTTGTGATATTTGTGATGTTGAAAATAATTATGTATGCGTGCATAGATGCGTTTAAGGAAGAAAAACCGCCTGTGAATTGAATGGTGTGTGAAATTGGTATGAATGGGGATTCCATGTGGGGTTGGGGTATATGGGGTGTGAGATGATGAATTGTTGTGTCGAGTTTGATCTATTGGATTGCTTGTATGACAATGGTATGGACCTAAACTGACATAGACTCGGATGATGGAACCACTCATATTTTGACTAAAAACGCGGATTGGAATTGGTAGTACAAGTGGGGTGTGGGGAAGCCACGAAAGGTGCGAACAGACCTGGGGAGAACCTAGTTTTTCACGCACCACCTGGCGGCGCTAAGGCTGTCGCCAGGCGCCCCATCAGACAAGCATAAAGGTTGTTTTGGGTGTGTTCGCATGATGGGAGTGGTTGAGTGGGGAATTAAATGCGTCGTGGTATGTGATAGACTGGAATTAGTAAGCATGATAAGATTAACTGGTTAAATTGTAATGTGTAATGTGAAGTAGAAGGGCATTCATAGTTAATTAAATTGTATGTTAACAACTGAGAAAATGATAGGTACAAAGTGTGTAAAAATGCTTATCAGATTTATACTCACGAATGGACTATGGAGAGTGATGTTTCGAAGTGATGCAGATTATATGCATCCATACTTGTGTATTCCAAAAGTACATGTATATTATTGACAATCTGGATGGCATGTTATATTTAATTGTTGGTTTGCATTGATAAAATATTTCGATTATATTGAGTGGAATAGAATAGAGTTCAATTCAGTACATAAAAGAAAGGATGGTGTGTATAAATGAGAATAATTATCTTATTGACTTGATTAAGATGTGTGCATTGTGATTGAGTCATTTTAGCATAAATGGATAATTGTACATGTGATGTGAGTTGTGAAATGTGTGATTTGAGGTCCTTAGGACCTGTTTAATGTGCCAAAAACCAGTAACAATTGTGCTACTGGTGTGGCGCCTGGCAGCGAGGGCGAGCTGTCAGGCCATATCAACTTAAAACAGTGGCAGTGAGTCCTATATGCGCGAGGCGCCTGGCGGCAGTCTTGGTTCCGCCAAGCGGAAGTGGTGCAGCAGATGACCTGGATGGTGTGTAGCGCCTGGTGGTAGGCTTGGGCCCGCCAGGCGATGACAGTGCAGCAACACCCCTGATGGCGCGTGGCGCCTGGCGGTGTGAGATGCCCGCCAAGCGGTCTGGAGCTAGATTCTGCCTAGCAGTGTGAGATGCACACCAGGCGGTTTTGGTCCAGTGATGGTGTGCGAGGAAGTTTTCTACACCGGTTTAAGGGATGTTCATGATGCGATGTTTTGGTTGGGGGCCCAGTTACGAGTGTATCTTGTATTGGGGTAACATGTGACCACTTTAGGTTGTAGCCTGGTGGTTTAGGAAGTCCAATGGAGTGTGCGGGTTGTGGCTCGTACGGCGAGGTTTCGGATGATTTCCCTCTTTAGTGCATGTTGATAGAGTTTTGGTAGTCTGGGAACAACTACAAACTTAGGTTTGTTTTGGGGAACTCCACTTGGTGTCACGGTGAGATGTTGTGGCAAAGTTATTCCCACGTGTGGACTATCAGGTGGTGGCCTGTAGTCGCAGGGGCGAGTAGACACTCATGCTGCAAAGATCGATCAATGATCTCACCTAAAGGGTATAGAAATGATAGACGTCTAATGCAAGTGTTGGAAATGGAGAAGTAAGGAAAAAGGGAGAAGAGTACTAACCCGGGTTTTTATGTTGAGATGTTGTATTTAATAGTATATTTGTTTTGTTTTATTTTAAATGAGCTCACCCTATTTGTGTGTGTGTGGCGATGATCATGTAACTCGTTACATAGGAGCAGATATTGATGTAGGTGAGCAGGCTGATACATAGAGACGGAGTAGGGACTTCTTGGGGTTTTCATGGATTTTATTTTATCAGACTATGGATTTATTTTAATAGTTTTATAGTCAATTATATTTGTAATACGATATTGTCGTGAATTATTCTATCCGTTTGGGCACTTTGAACTTACGGTTTTAAAATAATCCTCGCGTTTTAGGAATTGTTGATAATAAATGAGGTTGTTTAATTAAATTTTATTTTGTTTTATTTTAATAAGTAATTTCCGGCTAAGACGATACACTAATCTTTTCCTTTCATAACTTAAACCAAGTCAAGTTTCATATTAATTTATATCTCTAACCCAAGAATCAAACACACCTATGTAGGCATTTGTACATCATGCCATCATGCTAATTTTTGAGCCAGAATAGTTCCCCAACAACCCCAATTTCATTTTCCCGTACAACCAACCAAATTAGACTGTTGGCCAACGTTTATCGCCTGGTGGCACACATGTACCACCACGCAGTACATCAGTTTTCTAGAAATTCCAGAATTCTCTTGCCTGCTTGAAACCCTAAACCTCCCAGAATGCTATTCAATCATGTATTTACACATAAATCACATTCAATCAACTCTCCAACATGCATATGTATTCAATTAATCCAGACACTTGCCAAATAACCATATTCATAATCTGCACAACACATTTCATATTCATCCCCAAACCTTTATGAAACCCTCATGTTCATGAAAACTCCCAATCATCATCAGAAGGAAACATTCTCAGTTAATTATACACTTAAACGACCAAGTAAAAGCACAAGAAGTTAAGGACATCCAAACCTATCATAGAAAACATAGTTGAACTAGGGCACACTCCGATGTCAGTAAACAAGTAAAGTAAAGGGTCAACAATAATTCAAAATAAAACCTAGAGACAAGAGACTACATGGGCCATAGCCCTAGAGAAAAGACCAAATAAACGGAAATCCAGTCCAAGCAGACTATGCAGCGAAACCTCCATCACCCTGATGACCACGAGGAGTTCTTGCATATGCTCACATCAATAAATTGATGATCCTCGCAAAAAGGAGAAAACCACACACAGGAACACAAACAAACAGAAGGGTAAGCTAGAGTAGAAAATAGTTTATCATACAATTATATACATCTCTATAATCCAAAATGCAAATATCACCCAATCATGTTATGACTTGCACATGATACACTAAGACTCGAGACACGACTCATCCGGATACATATAATTAGTCAAATTCAGCGAATGCATGCACTTGTGGTGGACTTCCCTACTCTATCGAGCTGCTCTACCTAGTTAAATGTTACAATGTTTCATCCCCCACACACAAGGTTAGCCCTTAATGAGTTTCATATCTCCTGCTACTCTCACCACTAGAGTTAGTACGCTATATGTGAGACTAACTGACTCTTTAGAGTGTTGGGATGCAACCTTACCTTGAATCCTTACTAAATATATAGATAGGGCACCACCATGAACTTCCACTAACAGAGATCATGGAATAAAGTCCCGACCAATTGAGGCACTACCATGAAGTCTCGCCTAGAGTCTCATGGAATTACACCCTCCGATGAGGCACCACCACGAAACTATCGTGGAATTACGCCCTAACCACAAACCAATTATATTTCCCCATCCAAGTATATAATTGTTATGCATACAAATCTCATGCCAACTTTTATAACCAACCTTTATTCATGCTCCATATCAAAACCATACCAAACTCATCATTTTTATCCCATGAATCCTTCCATACATGCAAACATGCCCAAATCATGTTAAACTCACCCATCACAGACCATAAACCATCTCACTCATAACTAATCACCCAATTCATACTTTAAAAGCAAGATCAATACACACATATAGCCAACATCTGGGAACAGAGAAACAACAGACCAAGACGCATTCTCGCCCAACTTCTCGCTCAGGCAAAAAGGTCTCGCTCAAGCGAGAGGGACTCTCGCTCAGGCGAGCTCCTTTAGCCTAGGCGAGAGCTCGACAAACAAGAATAGTGACCCTCTGCACTTTCGCGCTGAGGCGAGGTCTCCTCGCCTGAGCGAGACATTCTCTCGCTCAAAATGAAGATTGGTCGCCTGAGCAATAACTCATCCAAAAGACCTAGGCGAGCCTCTGCCAGTCTCGCCTGGGCAAGACAAGCTTGCCTAAGCGAGATCATCAGCTCTCGCCACTGTTCGTACCTACAACAACCATCTTTCATACCCAAAACACATAACCAGGCAGTCCACATATTCACAGTACCATACAATCCATACAAGACAAGAAACATGGCTGAAACAGATAGCTTTACAGAAGGTACTAAAGACCCTAGCTTCCCTTACCTGGAAAATGCTAGCCAAGGACTTCGACACCTAAACTGTGGAGCACAGGTAGCTCTAAGAACAGATCCAGAGCTAGAAAATAGCGGAATGAGTTTAAAATGAGTTTACCACGAAACCCTGACTAGAAATACAAAAATACACTTGGAAAGAAAGGGTATAAGTTGGAGAATACTTATACGATTGAGCTCACTGGACCAAGATTGGGGTTAAACCCTAGCAGAGCATAGCTGCAGTCTTAGGGGGGAATAAGAGAACAGATTTCTGAAAAATGACAGAATGAGAGGGTTAGCTGGTTTAGGGTCTTTGGCTCCCTATGGGCCAGCCCTAGGCCAATCGATATGGGGCAGTCCCCTTTACAAATAATGGCAGAAAATATTGGGCCTTACATTCTACTTAACAAGAAAAATTTTCAACCTCGAAAATAAAGACTCACCAGGAAAAACAAATGTGGATGTGACTTCCTCATATCCTCCTCTAACTCCCAAGTAGAGTAACCTGTCCTCCGGTCCCAGACAACTTTGACAAGACTGACTGGTTTTCCTCTACGTTCCTCTACTTGACTATCCTCCAAAGTCACAGGTGGTACCTCCATAGTGAGATCCTCCCTGACCTGCACATCCTCGACCTCCAACACAGACGGATCGAACACATACTTCCTCAACTGTGAGACGTGGAACACTGAGTGGAGATTTGCCAACTACGGGGGCAATGCAATCTCGTAAGCCACTGGCCCAATCCTCCTCGAGATCTTATAAGGGCTAAGAAACTTATGAGAGAGCTTCCTTGAGCGGAGAGCCCTTCCCACACTAGTGTTCAGGTCACCCTCAAGAACATGTGATCTCCAACCGCAAATTCCAAAGGTCTCCTCCTACGATCTACATAAGCCTTATGTCTGCTCTGAGAAGCCTGCATTCTGTCTCTCACCATTCTTACCTTCTCGGTGGTTTATTATAATAACTCTGGTCCGACAAACACTACTTCCCCATCTTGATACCAACACAGAGGGGTCCTACACTTCCTACTGTATAGAGCCTCATATGGCGCCATGCCAATGCTCGCATGGAAGCTGTTGTTGTAGGTGAACTCTATCAATGGTAAAACTTCACCCCAAGCACCCAAGTGATCTAGCACGCATGTTCTCAATAAGTCCTCAAGTGACTAGATCGTTCTCTCTGACTGACCATCGGTCTGAGGATGATATGTTGAACTCATGGTTAGTTTGCTTCCCAAAGCACTCTGTAGTGTCTGTCAAAACTGGGAAGTGAACCGAGGATCTCTGTCTGAAATGATACTTGAAGGTACTCCATGCAGCCTCACAATCTCCTTAATGTACAAATAGGCCAACTTGGCCATCAACATCCTCAAGTTCGTCGCTAAGAAATCGGCACTCTTAGTTAATTGATCCACTATAACCCATATCGTATCATGTCCCCTAAAAGTTCGTGGCAAATGGGTCACAAAATCCATCGAGATGCTATCCCATTTCCACACCGGTATCTCTAAGGGATGTAGAATTCCACCGGGCCTCTGATGCTCCATCTTTGCCTTCTGACATGTCAAATAGGTCGATACAAACTTTGCAACATCCTTCTTCATTCCCTGCCACCAGAAGGTTTCCTTGAGATCCTGATACATCTCAGTCATGCCAGGATGCAAGCTAAGACGACTCTTGTGCCATTCCTCAAGGATTAACCTGTTCACCTCAGTATCATCTGGTATACACACCCTACCCTGGAACCTTAGTATGCCATCATTACCCAAGGCAAAATCCTTTGCCTCTTCTGATCCCAATTGCTCTCTAACTTTGTTTAGACTGACATCCAACAATTGTCTGTCTCTGATTGAATCCAGGAAGTCACTAGATATAGTCAGGTTACTACATCTAATGAATTCGGATTCCAACTCCACATGCAGCTTCATATCCCTGAACTTCTCTAACAGTTCCACCTCCTTGATCATAAGGTGTGCAATATGTATAATCTTCCTACGCAAGGCATCAACCACTACATTCGCCTTCCTAGATGGTATAGAAGCTCAAAGTGATAATCTTTCAGGAATTCCATCCACCTCCTTTGTCTCATGTTCAGCTCCTTCTGATTGAATAAATATTTGAGGCTCTTGTGATCCCTAAACACACAAAACTGGGCACTTTCTCGCTTTCGCCTAGGCGAGAGCTCGACAAACAGGAACAATGACCCTATTCACTTTCTCGCTTAGGCGAGGTCTCCTCGCCTGAGCGAGACATTCTCTCGCTCAAAAGGAAGATTGGTTGCCTGAGCGACAACTCGCGCAAAAGACCTGGGCGAGCCTCTACCAGTCTCGTCTGAGCGAGATCATTAGCTCTCGCCACTGTTCGTACCTGCAGTCGCCATCTTTCATACCCAAAACACATAACCAGGCAGTCCACACATTCACAGTAGCATACAATCCACACAAGACAAGAAACATGGATGAAACAGATAGCTTTACGGAAGGTACTAAAGACCCTAACTTCCCTTACCTGGAAAATGTTAGCCATGGCTTCGAAACCCAAACTGTGGAGCACAGGTAGCTCTAAGAACAGATCCAGAGCAGGAAAATAGAGGAATGAGTTTAACATGAGTTTACCACAAAACCTTGACTAGAAATTCAAAAATACACTTGAAAAGAAAGGGTATGAGCTTGAGAATACTTATACGGAGCAAGAAACGAGATTGAGCTCACTGGACCAAGATTGGGGTTAAACCCTAGCAGAGCACAACTGTAGTCTTAGGGGGGAATGAGAGAACAAATTTCTGAAAAGTGACAGAATGAGAGGGCTAACTAGTTTAGGGTTTTTGGCTCCCTATGGACCAGCCCTAGGCCAATCGATATGGGGTAGTCCCCTTTAAAAATAAGGGCAGAAAATATTGGACCTTACATCTACTTTCTATTCTCTTCCTCTCAATCATTTTATAACACTAATTTATTATTAACTTATATTATATATATATATATATATATATATATATATATATATATATATCATTAATCGGGAAAATTAAAGACTAATTTTTTATAGTTAATGTTAATAATTAATTCCCTATAATATACGTTTAAAATTAATCTAAAAGTTAAAAATTATTTTAGTTATCAATATTTTTAATTTATAAACCGATCATTATTAATAAAAAGCAAAAATATCATGTATAGGAAAAAACTGATATATGGACAAAACATCCAATCAAAAAATTAAGAAAACATGCATTCATATTATCGGCAGATAAAGTATCCATCTAAGGGAACAAAATGGGCCACTGAACACTAACAGGGACACACGTTCAGAAGATCCAAAGAAGAAGTTCGTGAATAACAATTTTCCACTCCATGCAACCGACCAAGGAAGTGCCTCCTTACCCTTGCTGTTGTCACAAAATGTGGTTGGAGAGAGTTACAGGGAAATGATGGTACGTTTCTTTTCTTCATTCATGAGATCATGTTTGTGGTGGCAATTGGCATACGTTCACACACGCACTACCATCAAAGCCTTAACTTGATGCAAAGGTACAACAGAAAGAAGAAAAAAAAAAAAAAACAAATAAAAAAAAAATAAAAAAAAAAAAAAAAAAACAACCACTATAAGAAAAATCACTACAATAAAAATCTGTAAATAAGTCACAAAATTCGTAATAAAATAATTTGACTGCCAAATTATCTATGGACAAAAATTCATAATAAATCGGTCATAACTAGGGATGACAAACATCTGAGTATTGTCTGAATCTGTCTCTATTTTAATGAAGAATTTCTGCATTAACTACGTATGGATATGGACGTGGAGAATACTCGACTTTTTCGATTGAGTACGAGGATGAGCATGAATATATATA
>Ga0209589_1014287_pt1 | contig 10008 bp, 4 predicted proteins | sample CowpeawhiteBW_FD_187525 | JGI IMG/M metagenome (GOLD analysis project Ga0209589, IMG submission 187525) | Root nodule microbial communities of legume samples collected from California USA - Cow pea white BW (SPAdes) (version 2) | ecosystem: Host-associated > Plants > Roots > Nodule | place: USA...
TGAACAAACCACAAGTCTTTCACTCTAACAGCAAGTTTCAATGTTTCTTTCTTGTCATCAATATCTTTGATGAGATCAAGTTTTCTCGCCATCAGAAGATACAAACACAACCTACACCAAGTTAAAATACAAAGAACGTAATAACACCAACTACAGAATCTGACAAAAAAATAACAGCAACTCTTAAACGGAAAGAACAAACAGAAACCATAACTCATGAAACTCAAATACACAGAATACATACCTGGTAAACCATACAAAACTGAAACAACAAAAAAAAACGAAGGAAACTACAAAATCAAAACTGAACCAACTAAAAAGACAACAAATATAAATAATCCCAATATCCAAAACTGAAGAACTGAAAAAAGAACACAAATATTAAACGGAAAAAAAATGGATAACCAAAAATAACACAAACCCACAACGAACTCAGAAAACAAAAAAAATAAAGACTCAACCACAAAAACCAAAGAAATGGAAGACCTTAAGAAGATGGGTTAAGATACTGCAGAACGGAGAGTAAAAACTGAGGAAGAAGAAACTGAGGAAGAAGGAAAGAACCCAGCTGCAACAATTTTTAAAATACACAACAATGAACTTTGATCGCAAAGCAACTGAGCTCATTAATTAATCCATGCAAATCAATCAAATCATGCAGTACTCCTCCATCTAAGGCGGGAAAACGAAAATGACTTCTTTGGCCACACAATCGAACGAAATCGAAGCTTAATCATAGGGGTACATTCGTCAAAAAATAGAAATGAGAATGGGCAGATTACCCAAAAACCTAAAAATAAGACAACTATCAAAAATGTAAGTGGGGATATTTGGATCTTTTCCGGAAGGCATTGTTTTCTTATATTTTAATTCAATAATAAAAGAATTGATTAACTAATGAATGTATAAACCCCGAAGCCTGAAAGTGTATTTTCCGCTACCAAATGCCGGAAGAAACCCAAATAGGTAGGTTTTGAAGTGTTTGCACAAATCCAGTTTCATTGAAACAGATGTTTGATCTCACTTGTTCTTCTAACGCTTCTTTGTGTATAAGCAAACCTCACAAAGTAGGCATTGCAATGGCTTCAGGGGAGCAAAAATCTCCACCCCAAACCCAAAGGTTGCAAATTTATCCCAATACAAATTCTGGGGTCTCACCTTTCTGGAGAGGTAATTCCCTATCCATTTGAAATTCCTCCATTGAAATGAAAAAAAAGTTTAATTTTTTTGTTTTTTCTTTGCAGAAAAGTATGAAAGAGAGGCCAAGAGGTATTGGGATGTTTTCTACAAGCGCCACAAGGACAGGGTTAGTCTTTCTTAGTACTTGTGTTTGTGTTCTCTGTTAATTCAAATTTTGTTGCTCACTTGTGTATTATCCAGTATACCTGGTTTCCTCTTGTTGGTGATGTCTTTTGATGTAACTGGATAACTTTACTCTAATTGTTTAATTCCCATGGAATTTGTTGTGTAATTTGACTTTGGTAATAATACCTTTTTTCAGTTTTTCAAAGACCGGCACTACTTGGATAAGGAATGGGGCGAGTACTTTTCTGTGAGTGAAAGGAAATACCATCTTTGTTTATTTATGTGTTTTGGATGGTGTTGTAATGGCTTAAGGGATTTTTAATTTTCAGGGAGGAGGAAAGAAAGTGATTTTGGAGGTATATATTCCTGATCATACTGTTTATGCTTCTGTGTTTTATTAGTTTATCCTTTATAATTGTTTAAATTACTCAGGAATTATAATGTTGAGCATACACGCATGCCACAATGTTATAATTGGATTAATGTGATTGTTATAAAGTTTTTTGCGTGAACCATAGCAGATAGAACCTTCCTGCATTTGTTTTCTACACTTCTACTTGTCACTTGCGAAATTTGTACTGGTTATTTATTGACACAGTTCATTTTCTGTTCACGATCCTCTCCATGAGGTCCTTGGCCTAGTAAGTTTCTTAACAAGTCATGGTGTGTGCTAAACAGGTTGGCTGTGGCGCTGGAAATACTATCTTTCCGGTGATAGCATCATATCCGGATGCTTTTGTGTATGCATGTGATTTCTCACCGCGAGCTGTTGAGTTGGTTCAGGTTAGAAACCTCCTTTTTGAAATCTGTGTCCAATCATCATCTATTTCTATATGTGTTTGTATGTGACTTGACTTGGCTGCGTGCTTCCTTATTCAGTCTTTATCTTGTGTGCATCTTTATTCAGTCTGTGCAAGTGTCAGTAAGAAGTCTCATATGCTGTAAAAATTACAATTTGAGGGATATAACGTAATGCCTTAAGGTTTTGGGTTATATATGATATCAAGTTTACTTGTATGATTTACTTGTGGTCCAATAATGGAGATCTCCCTGCTATTTTTACCCTTTTCGAATTCCTTAACAGATCTGTTAATGTGGATCTTTCTGGTCAGGTTCATTATGCAGAGAAATGTATATTCACACAAGTTTTTGTAATTAACTTAATGTGAATCACGTTTTGCCAAATAGACAGACATCGAGGAATCATCCTAATCTGCGGTTTAATGCCACATTATTGGTATACATTGTGGAAATAAACTTCATCTTTTACACAGGTTATTCATTAGGATGTTGGTGGAATTTTGCAACTTATGTCCCTTTAGAATGTTCCACGTGGTGGTCTTCTTCTACAAATCAGCTGACTTTAAGCCTTAGTAGTTGTTAATTCTTTCTTTGGTAAAAGGGCACACTTTATTTTGGTTTAAAAGACGAGTTTGTATTGCTTATCTATTCTGTTTTAAAAATATGAATTGTAATACTTTTTTATTAGATACATCTAGTGAGAACAATCTTGCTTTCTTTTTTTGCAGACACACGAAGACTACAAGGAATCCCATGTTAGTGCTTTTGTCTCTGATTTGACAGCTGATGATCTGTGCAAAAAGATTCTTCCATCTTCAGTTGATATTGTTACAATGGTATCTGAAATTCTGAATGGCAGTTTAAATCTTTAACTGAACATAGATTGGACTGATTATGTGATCAAATTTGCTTTGTTTGTCGCAAGCTTTCATTTTCTTGCCTTATTTCAGATAGTTTTTGTACTCTTATTATTGGCAATTAGTAGTTGTTTATGTAGCTGACATGGTAAGCAGATATTTATGTTGTCTGCAGTGTCCCCAGAGAAGATGCCTCTAGTTTTACAAAATGTTAGAAAAGTTATCAAGGTATGAAAGAATTCATTATATATTCCAGAGTTCTTGCTGGAGATAACTCGTCTGCATGTGATGAAAGTCATACCTTTTCTCCAATTGCAGCCAGATGGATATGTGTTGTTCCGAGACTATGCTACTGGGGACCTTGCTCAGGTGGATTTATTATTGCACTTTACTTTTTTAACTCACAGAAAATTGAAAAGCGCGCAATTATTATCTAATTTATTTTCTTCTGATAATTATTTATAAAAAACAGTAAATAAAAATAGGACTAACTGTATTGGAATCAACGAAATGGTCTCACAAATTTATTGACAAATTAGAACAACCGGAGGGAAAAAAGAATCATGAATATTCAGATCATTCCAGAAAAGCCACAACGTATCCATTTTTACTAAATTTTTACGTAAAGTACTTATAGTGATACTAGAGATACTGATCTGAAAATCAAAATCCAATATAGTTCTTATTGTTTTAACTTTCAATATTAAAATGATTTAAATATTAAGCTCTTTAGTTTTTGGTTTTAGCTATGTTTATACCGAGGTGGGGCAATTCTATACTATAATACTACATCTTCCTCATTTAATGTGAAACTCTTAGACCATTATTCCTTAACTAAAATATGGTGAATCATCTAACTAATTAATTACCATTTCAATTTTAGCATTTCTGGTGTTGGAAAGGAAAACTGTTGACTATCAAATTTTGGTTGATGAATTTCTTTTTATTTAAGTATTTGACAGTTTCTGTATCTATTTTTGTGCTCTACAGGAAAGGTTCTCTACCAAGGATCAAAAGATCAGTGATAATTTTTATGTTAGAGGTGACGGCACCGTAAGTTTTCAGCTTGATCCATCTTAACTTGTAACTTGGTGATTTTCTTCATTTCTAAAGTAGTATTCCCTTTGTTTCCTGTCCAGCGCGCTTACTATTTTTCAAATGAGTTCTTGACAAATTTATTCAAAGAAAATGGTTTTGATGTTGACAAACTCCATGTATACTGCAAACAAGTTGAGAACCGCTCAAGGGAGTTGATAATGAATCGGTAATATATTTTATCACAAGTTCATCTTGGTCATTTTTATATGGTATTAATTGTGTTCTAAGAGTTGTGTTTTTACATTAGGTAGCCTATCATGTAGGATGCTTTCTTGAACTTCTAATGCTTTCTATCATATATGATACTTTTAAAGATGAGGTTCCATTTGTTTTCCTTCACATTCAAACACATTGACTGTACTTCTGTTTTCCCTTTTTGTTTTTTGGTTTTAGTCGATGGGTCCAAGCTGTATTTCGTGTATCAGATAGTTCCAACTTGTCTTCAAGCCAAGAAGCTGAGGCCAATAATCTTGATAGTGATAATGTCGACAAGGAAATCAAGCAAAATAATTTGAATGGTGGTTTAAATGACTCTGCAGTTGATTTGTCTGAGGGTGTGGCAATGGACATGTTCGGATTCTTACCTTCCAGTGAGTACGAGGTAAAGTTCTCACTGTTGCTCAATCATTACTCATCCTTTAGTTTCTAACAAAAATTAATCAGATTTCATGGAATCATTTTTCTTAGTATCTGAACGTATCCCATCTGAGGTTAGTTCTTTCAGATGTACACAATTTGCATATCAAGGCCTTTTCCTTTCTCCTTTTAGCAACTTTTGAATGACTTCTTTTTCGAAATTTCCTTCAGTATTATTCTCAATTTTTATTTATTAGTTGCATATATGTCATAAACGATAGCTTTCTTTGGCTTATTTTTTTATACTGATGTTTTTATTTAGATTTTTATCTCTTCAACATATTAGTGTGTCCACTTTTCATCACCTGAGTTTTTCCTGTAGATCATTGAGATCAACCTTAGAGGCTGGAATTTCAAGATTAGTTTACTTTCAAAAGAGTACCAACATACCTGCAAGTCAACGGGTTTGATGCTGTGGGAATCGGCGCGGTTGATGGCTTCTGTCCTTGCAGAAAATCCCAGCATTGTTGCAGGAAAGAGGATGTTGGAGTTGGGGTGTGGCAGCGGAGGTATCTGCTCAATGATTGCTGCAAGAGATGCTGATCTAGTGGTTGCAACCGATGGTGATGGTTTTGCACTTGATCTCCTGGCCAAAAATGTTGCATCCAACATTGAACCATCGTTGCTGACTAAACTAACCACAAAAAGATTGGAGTGGGGAAACAAAGACCACATAGAAAGCATAAAGGAAGTAGTGAGCAATAGAGGGTTTGATGTGATCATTGGCACAGATGTGACATACATTCCTGAAGCCATATTGCCTTTGTTTGCAACTGCCAAAGAACTCATTGCCACTGGTGGAAGCCATGAAGATGGTAATGTTCCTGCACTTATTCTTTGCCACATTTTTCGCCGAGTAGACGAACCTACCTTGCTTTCTGCTGCAGCACATTTCGGGTTTAGATTAGTTGACAAGTGGCCTGCTGAAACTTCAAGTAATTTGTCACATAGCATTATAGACAACTGGTTTATTGACAATGGTTTAAAAGATGATCTTCCTAGTACAGCATTGAACATCTTGCTCTTCTGCATGGAGTGATATTGATTGAGTTTAGCATTTGTAGCTTGAGTGCAAATTGGTTTCTTGATTCTTCCTTCATTACAAGAAGTAGAGTGTAACTTCCTAGTTGATTCATTACTTGCGCTCATTGTACAAGTTTTTTATTTGATGAGGGGTTTTGTAAGAGAATTCTGTTTTCTTTTTCTTAATTTTATATACTTTTGTTGCTGTGCTCCCCACATGGAGGCATTGGCATATATGGACACATGATGCTTATGTATACCCTGCATCATTTTCTTGGAAATACAAAAGTATTACTTTTTGTGAGTGATTATGATTGTTAATTACAGATTAGGCAAAGATCTTTCAGTCATTTAAGAGGAATCGTTAGCAAAAATTGGCGACAAGTATGATACAGTTCTAACTTCTAAATTGGAGCTTGTTGATTCTACATGGTAACACATAAACTCAAATGATTTTTCTCTAAACATTCTACTTTGAATTTAGTGTGAATGTACTAACATTGTAAAAGTTTTTAATTTTTTTACTTCAGTTATAGATTATGTATATACAATGAGATTGTTCATTGGTAAACAAGTAAAAATCTTTACCTCAATAGAGTATCACGTCTTTGGCAAACATTATTGCTTAAGAGTAACTTAGAATGCGCTTGATAAATTCAGGTAGAACTTGTTCGGATTCAAATTTATTTGTCAGAAAGAATAAATCAGAGCAAAAATGACCAAGTGTTCATCCATGATAATATTATATTTACTAAAGTTCTAACAATTTGTGTAATCATTTTCTGTATGAACTTACCTCGTTTTGTACGGCTAAAATTTCAGAATGTAAACAAGGACCACTCAAGCAACTGTCCATTGAATTCATCACTTTGCACATTCACTTTTTATTTAAATTAAAGCATATATTATTTCTTTTGTTATAAAAAGACTAAAAAGTATGTTCATGTTCAATGAACAGCTTATTCCTGGTTGCATGCACACATATTCTTTGGATATATATATATATATATATATATATATATATATTACATTACAATAAGGGGAGCAGTACTGTTCTATTGAAAATTTCTTTGTTTAAATATTAGGCAATGTATATTTAATTTTCAACAGCTTAATGGACCCCAAGAAAATAAGTATGTCAGTTGTCTCTGTGCTTCTTAAGAGCAAATATGGATCTAAAATATTTAAATTTTTGTAGTCGTCCTTTAAATATTTGTTAATTTTCATATCATAAAGTGTTTAACTAAATCAGTTATAGTATTTGAAGGCCACATTCTGCCATTAATTAATGTCATATTATAATGAATTGATAGTATTAAAAAGTTACATGATTAATTACTTCCAATATATATATATATATATGCTCAACATTGTGTATAAGATAGTTATTATTAATAATCTGATTAATCTACTAACCAAAAAGAAGAAGTACATATATATATATATATATATATATATATATATATATATATATATATATATATATATATATATAGCCTTATTGTTTATTGCTCAGGTCAGAATTCATGCTTCAAAGAAAGGAAGCAATGGCAGCTCAAAGATTAATGGTGCTTGCTCAGGAAATTGTTTATTTTAGATGAAATTCTCATCACATACAGAAGCTCACTCTCATTAATAAAGATTAACTACTTTCATTTTTATTATGTTCTATTTTATGTTATAATTCTTGTTTATGCATGTAAAAGTCTAGATTACATATACTTCTGTTTTAACTTGGAATTATGTTAATAATAATTTACTTTTGTCAGAGAAATGAAATGTATCTAGACAAACACACACATCAATGCAGAAAAAATAATTAAAACTATTGCTCTTTCACGTACCCTTAATACACAGATACACACACATATAAAAGCAAACCCTATACACAATTAGCATAGTTTGTACAATTTTAGCATGCACTGGTGCATGTATATTTGATCAGAGTATTAATTACAATTACATGATTGTGCAGGTAAAAATTAAATATGCAGACACACTTATCATTTAGGCATTCCCTTTTCCCCATAACTCTTTTTTCTTCTTTTTTTTATCAACCCTAAATATATAGAACATACATATGGTTGTTTTAATTTCCCACCAAGCTGTTTTCTGGAAGATTTCAATTGTTTGCACTCCATTTCATCAACAAGACCTTTTACAACCTGAAAGTGGCATAGAACTCAAATGTCAGGGAATGAAAATTCATACTCATTAAATTACTGTGTTTTAGAACCCTAAAGTATCTGATATATAGGGAGACAATCAATATACTTGAATTAATTTAACCACAGAAACGCATAGAGTTAAATTCGATGACATAGGATTAACTAAAGTAAAAGTAAAGAAATGTGGAAATTCACTACTTCCATGAAGGTCGTGGAGTTAAATTGATTACTCCAAAAAAAAAAAATCAGATTCTGACATAACCCATATAATACTCTGAAGGACTGATAATACCAAAGAGATATGAATAGTATAGAGTACTGTGCGTGTTAAAAATGCATAAACTATCCATCCATGATTATGTGCATATCCCAGAAAAAAAAAATTACCTTTTTGAAAGATTGTAGTTCATAACTTTCAATTCAACTGCAAAAATCCTTCTAAGTTCAATCCCAAAATTTAAAATAAAGAAAAGAGAGATGAGTACATATACATATATATACCAGATAAAACCTAACCAACAAAATCAAGATTTAATTTCAGTTAAATCTATACTTCTGTAAAACCATGTTCATTACTACAAAGAATCCCATTTTTCCGTCACAAAATCCATACCTTTGCTGATTAATTTTTCTTCTTAACTGAGTATCCCCAAAACCCTAGCAGTTAATCTGGTAAATTCATGAGTAAAATAAACGAAAATTAAGATGGGTTTTAAATAGAATCTTGTATCTAAGCTGTCATCAGATGAAAATATAAAACTGTTTTCAGTGATTAACCTCTTAAACTGAGGCTAACTGAGAGCATACAAGATCGAAATTCATCAACTAATTAGAGTTACAGATACTTATTCTGTGAAAGTAGGCTCTCTATAAGCGAAAACAGAAATAAAATTACTTTTCTTGAGGAAACTGATGCACTTCAAATCTGCATGCTAATCAAGAAAAATCCATATGTGGAAACCAGCAATACATACCTGAGACATGGAATGAGATGCCCATAAAGCATAATATACTGAATGATATGACAACACGAGCCTTAGGGTTACTTATATGAAGGGAAAGTGAAAACAAAAATCAGATACATATATATATTAACAGAAAGTGAAGAACAAGAGGATTGAAAGAAAGAGAGGAAGATGGGGTGACAGATAGAGAGTAAGCACACATAGCTTCAAGCATGAAACCTTATCATCCAAGAAAGTACCATGTGTGCTCACTCTCTTCTGTCACCTCCCTTTTACCCTAATCTGCATTCATTTACTGAAATCTGATATCATTGCTGCATAAGCTAATCAACAATGGATTGGATGAGGGTCGAAGGGAGAGAACAAACATTCAGTTTTTTCTGTAATAATTAACACCCTTTTTTCTCTAACATTCAACACAACAAGTTCACTTTCTAATGGAACAAATCAATTGCCCTTGTGTGAAGACCTGAACGGGGATGCAGGGTATATATAGGGCCAGAAAGAGGAAATGTTGCATCACGTATGCACGGAATAAATGTGGGTTTATCTTCATTGCTCATTGATCTATAATATTTTAATTTATGTATGGAAAAAGAAATTAGAAAAGAAGAGAAAAAAAGGAACTAACTTTATGATCTCTACATCCATATGCAACAACCCCAACCACAAGTTCATTTTATTCCTTGCTGCTACCTACTATCTTATAAGCCCTAGCTTAAAGGCATCTTCACATTCTAAATCTATTTACCTCTAATCATGTTTCTCAGGTCTCTTCAAGAATTGGTTTTGTAACAAACGAATATTAATTACTCCATCATTTGTCTTTTTCTTCACCATCTGATATCATTATTAATCCTTTAATTACACCTTTATTTTCTTGTTTAGTTCTTAAATAACAATTAGCTAGTTACTGCAGGATTAGTCCTAGAAAAAGTGCTTGTGAGTGTTTCCCATTGATGAGATTGTTAGCTAGGATTAACTGCTCCATCTTTGAAAGTTAAATCATGAATTCTACACGTCACAAAAGCTGCTAGAAACATATACATCATACAATCACACATACATATATACATATACATATATATACATATAGATACAGACATATATATATATATATATATATATATATATATATATAGTATTTACATAAAT
>Ga0209589_1014288_pt1 | contig 10008 bp, 7 predicted proteins | sample CowpeawhiteBW_FD_187525 | JGI IMG/M metagenome (GOLD analysis project Ga0209589, IMG submission 187525) | Root nodule microbial communities of legume samples collected from California USA - Cow pea white BW (SPAdes) (version 2) | ecosystem: Host-associated > Plants > Roots > Nodule | place: USA...
TATATTATATTTGTTTTGTTTTGTTCTTATTGTTATTTTCAATAAGTAAAAATTACATCATGATAAAATATATTTTTAATGTTTAAACTACATCATAATAAAATACAAAACATTAGTAAACATAGAATATTTTCTAAGTGTTTTATTTAAAATAAATAATACAGTTTATTAAAAAAAAGATGTTACAAATGGAGTTATTTATTCAATATGTTTCTATAATATTTTATGTAAAACTTACTGCACATTCATTATATTTTAATACATTTTTTTCTCTATTATTTGTTTATCCATCTTTTATTGTAGAAATATATTTGATTACATTTGAGTTTTAAGGAAATTGATTTGGGCCAGCCCGATTTTCTTAATTGAACAAAAAATATTGGAGAGGCAGTAACGAGGGTTTTATAACCCCAGGCACTAATAAGGGTTTTGTAATCCCAGGCAATAACATGGGTTATCAAAATCCCAAACAGTAGTGGGGGTTATGAAAATTCCAAGTAGTAGTGAGAGTTTTGAAAACCCCAAGCAGTAGTGGGGGTTTTGAAAATCCTAGGCAAGTTGCGTTTTTCCAGGAGTTATTAAAAACCCCCGATAATCTATTAGCCACGCTGGTTCTTCCAGGGGAATTGCAAATCCCGGGTAAAACCATTGGTGGGGGTTAAAACCTCCGGAAATATCAAATATAACCCCCACTAAAAACAATTATTTTTGTAGTGTTTGTCGGCAAAATCTATTGGTTATTGGGTATTTTAGTAATCCATCGCTAATTTTATTAATAAAATAAGTGTCAAAGTTTTCTTCTTTTGGCCATGACCATTTTAGAGTAAATTCATGGGTAATTATTTTTTTAATTCGTTGGTAGATTTGTTAATAATTGAATTTTTCTAAAATTTGTTGGTAAAATAAGCGTCAAATTTCTCGCCAAAATCTGACAAAATATGTCTTGTAATTGAATTAAAGATGGGTGTGAAAAAAGAAGAGGAAGGAGGAAGGGAATTTGGAGGAGAAGGAGTCAAAGATTACAATGGAGTCAGCAAAGTTAGAGGAAGAGAAGGTAGCAATGGAGCTAGAGAAAAAGAAGAAGAATCAAATCACAATAATTATTAGGATAAAATTTATCGACCAGCATTTCACGAATGAGTTTTTGTCATCACTTTTTCGTCCAAAATTTTGTTTCATCAACAAAATTTAACACTATTTTTTTCTTGTGGTTTTTGTAAACACAAGTGAAACAATATATTTGATTATGCCACTACTTAATTGATTATTTACGCAAAAAAGATTTTGGCCTTCAAAAACCATAATCAATTATACAATGTGATAGATAGGATGTAACTTTTTTTACTTAAAAAAAAATTACTTACATGTATTGATTTTTAAAACTTGATTATAGAGACATAATCAATTATTAGAAAGACTATTCAATTATCAATAAAAGCGATCTTTTAAAATAAAATGTGTCAATCAAATCATAATTATTTATTGGTAACAATAGTGAATTATCCACTTATAATAATTGATTATGTTAGCATAGGCCATGTTATAGTCCATGTACATGTGGTTTCTAAGGTTAGCTTTGTATATATTATAACACACATATTATAACATTTTTTAGACAATCAATAATAAACAACCTTCTTCTTCAAATATTTATTTTTTTTTTGTTTTGTTTTCTACATGGTATTAGAGTCTCAAACGATGAATGATTGAGAATAGATTCTTGTAGTAGTTCCTCTTTTCTAAATTTTAAACCCTAAGCTTTATTCACAAATTTTCAAGTGTTTCACTAGGTTTTGTTAGTTTTTTGCAGATTTTGTTTCACCCAATTGCAATTTCGTTTTTTGCTCTAAGGCATTTTTTGGAGCTTCTGCACCAAGTTCTTTATGTCATTTTAAGGTATTTGCAATCTTCTTTTAATATTGGGTTTGTATTATGTTTTATTCATTGCTTTTAGCATATGGTTCATAATTTTGTTTTGTATTCAATTTGTTATAGCGACTCATAAAGATAATTATCTTCAGTCTATTAGTATGTAATTGGATGATAAAAATTATTCCTACTGGAATTATGTTATGAAAAGCTTTTTTCGTGAAAAGTCTATGTGGAGTCATGTTTTAGGTGTTAAGACAAAATTGATTAATACCAAAATTGATAATTAGACTACTGATTTAAATGTATGAGAAAGTGATAACTCTGAGTTATTCACTCTGTATATTTGTTGTCCGATTTAAAACATCCAACTTTTTACTGGAATATGAATCTTAGTCAACAATCCCATCGCCAATTTTCTGACTAATCGATTTTCAAAACCAATTATCTTAATTATGTGTGCCGCTTACACTTTTAAGTTTTTCTACATATCGATGAACACTTATTCAAATTTTGCTCATTACAAATTATCGTTTTGGGAAAAAGATTTACACCTACACACAATATTAGTGTAAACAAAGTTACAGATGGCAGCTGAAGCCTCAGGGCTAAAGAGATATAATAATACATTTTAATTTGGTCCCTAAAAGGCACAAAAATGAAAATTAACTTTTTTATTCTTTGCTACATAATAATAATATTTTTTTTATATTTATTTCTTATTATTTATGAAATATTGTATATATTATTAATTTTGTGTTTGTTGTATTAAATTGATAGTTTGATCATTATATTATGACCTATTGAAAGACTTGATTTTTATTCGGATAATTTCTTTAGATCCCCGAGAACACAATTATCTTGAGGACGGGACTTGCTTTTATATGTGGTAATAAAATTTAGACTTAGATACCGATTTTGTTTTAATTTTTGTTCAGATTTTTTAATTTGTTCTTAATATTTGTGAATTTCAATTTAGTTTTTTTTATTACTGTCCAAATAATTAACAGACACTCTGAAGAATGACTACCGCTTATTATTTCGGAGTCTTATTTAGTGTTTTTTTAATTACTTTTAATTATTTTAATTATTTTTTATTTTAAAAGAATGTACACATGTCAAATTAGTATCGTACCAGCATTTTATATTCAATTTTGTTATGATATTTATTATTTTTTTTCAATTGAGTATCATTTTTTTTTAAATTGAACAATTTCGTTTCTCTTCAAATTGGGATTAAATTTAACTTTTATATAAATATTTTATTGATACTTTTATTAAAATTCATATTTTTTTAAAAAAATTTTAATTTAGAGTTAGAGTTAGTTTAATTTTAATAGGTTAAAAATCAAATAAAGTAATAATTTTAAACCAACTGTAACCCTAAACCAAAAAATATTTAATAAAAATATAAATTTTAATAAAAAAATATCACTATAATATTTATATAAAATTTAAATTTGTTCTCAATTTGAAGAGGGATAAAATTGTTCAATTTAAAAAAAATAGATATAAATTGAACAAAAATAATGAATATCAGAATCAAATTCAATATAAAAAATTAATCCTGACACGTTGACATTTTTTTTTAAAATAAAATAAAAAATCACAAAATGATACGTGATAACCATTGCTCATCATCCATTAATGATTTAATCAGAGTTAGCAAAAAGGATAAAATTGACCAATATTAAGACCAAATCGGTATTTAACCATGAAATTTAAAATATTTATTTTGTATTTTTATATTATATATTTGATAATCTTATAAGAAATATGCGGTTACAATTTTATAAATATATTAAAATTAATATCACTGTATTATATTATGTATATAAATTGTGGTAGATAGGGATGTCAAAAGATATGTATTTGCGGATAAAACCCGCAACGGGTAGAAAACGAATATTGTAAATGGATACTCGTGGATAACGGATACAAGTATTTTTTTTATACTCACATGTTAACGAGACGGATACATGTATCATAGTATTCGTACCCGTGGATACTCTTACTTGTTATAACCAAATTTAAATTAAAAATAGAAAGCATGATTAAAATTTCAACAAATTGATTTTAAATGGGTTATTTTTTATCAATTGGTTTTAAAAAAATTCTATTTCCTTATAAATTGTCATTTAACATTATTTAAATGAGTCGTTCTGAAATTTATAAATATAAGTACTTAATTTAAATTTATAATTAAAATATATGTTAAATATTTTAATTTTTTAAATACTCGCACAGTAAATATTTATAAACAATAAAAAAGAAAATATAGAGTGTACCAAACATGTTAGACTATTTTGATTTTGACTTTTTTTTTTCCTTTATCCATCAATTTCACATTTTAAACGAGTAATGAGTGAAAGTAATTCATCAGTTTGTTTTTTTAAATTAAAATTAAGTTAAAATTAATTTAAAAGATTTAATTTTATATTATATTATTTAAAAGATAAAAAGATATAATAATATATTAAAACTTATGTTATAATAACTATTAAGAAAATTTTCACATATAAGTATAATAATAATACTAATAATTTTAATTTATTTAATAAATGTTAATTAACGAATTAAAGACTTATAAAATATTTATATAATTAACATATTTTAAATACAACAAACCTGATTACAATACAAATCAATGATACAATTTTTATAATTATAAAAATAATAAAATTTTAATTTTAATGTAATAAAAATGCAAACATGTGTTTTTCTGTAATTAATTACAATAAACAATAATATATATATATATATATATATATATATAGTGATCGGTAAGAAAGATTTTCATTTTACTTTTTCTCATATTCAAATAATCATTAAATATATATTAATGGAGAGAAAAGAAAAAATTGTCAAAAAAGATGTTAAGGATTTCCTAGAAATAATTAAGAGCACTTATTATGTAATTAATTTCAACATTAATGAAATGTTAAGATTAAAAATAAGCTAGTTGAATTCCAATTAAGATTATGTTTGGTATTATTCCAACGTCCAACTATCATTTCCTATCACAAAAAAATTTATTAAAAGAAATAAAATAAAATAATGCAAAGCAAATAACCACACCAAATTTATGATAAAAATTACACTTCATCTACTATAAGAAAAATCTTAACTAATGACTAAATTTAGTGATAAAAAATAATTAGTCACTATAGTGATTAATTTAGACACTAATTTATAAACTAAAAAATTATTAGTAATTAAACTAGTTTCAAAAAATTATAATTGGTTTCTAAATTTGTAACTAAAATAGTTTCTATTATGAATTGATATCTAATTGATCAATAACATTAGTTACATAGTACATAGGTCTTGGCTACCAAATGAAGTAGTCACTAGATTAGAGACCAATATAGAAACCAATTTTTTTGGTAACTAAAACCTAGGTAGCTAATGTTACTGGCAATTTTAAGACTAATTCATAATAGAAACTTTAGTTACTAATTTAGAGACCAATTATAATTTTTTGAAATTAGTTTAGTTACTAATAGTTTTTAAATTATAAATTAGTTTCCAAATTGATCACTACAATAACTAATTATTTTTTGTTACTAAATTTGGTCATTATTTAAGGTTTTTCTTGTAGTGACCTAATAGGTTCAAGATCTTATTCAATAATTAATAATTCTTTACCAATATTTTTTTAAAATTACTTAATGGTTAAATATATTTAAACAAAAATAAGCAAGACCAAATATATATACATTAAATACTATAATACTTATATTCACTTCATTTTATAAAAAAATAATTAAACATTTTTACTGGCTATCCTTAATTCTATTTAATACTTATTATGAATTTTACTTAATAAAATATTGATGTCGAGGATTATTGAGATGTTGCGAGATATATATATATATATATATATATATATATATATATATATATATATATATATATATATATATATATATATATATATTTATACATATATATATATATATATATATGAATTTGTTAGAACTTTGTTTATTATTAAAATTTTTCATATTTAATGAGATTTTTCTTGTAAATTTGTTATAAATTTAGCAAGAAAATATTTTTTTTTACTATTTTTTCTACGAATCTTAATTGATAGATAGTTTCTTTGTAAATAATTTTTTTTAAATTATAAAAGTCGCAAGTATTTCTTACAAAATTTTCAACGAAAAAATGTTTTTACAAAATATTTGGTAAAAACGTTGGTAGCAAATTCTTGCAAACCATTACTTTTAACAAAATTTGCAAGTATTTCTTTAGAAAAAAAATTTCAAAAGAAAATGGACAGGAAATATGTATTTTTTTAGTAATGGTTAAAATTCACTTAATTTTATCGTCTAAATTGAAACAATACTTAATTTTTGTTCTTGATATATAGTAATTTTTGCTCAACTCTCATGTTTGATAAAGGTGATAAATTATTGGGTTAAGTATGGTCTTGATGTGAGGTTGATAATGGAGAATAAATGTTAGGTGGAAACGGAAAAGGGGTTGTGTGTATTGCTTGTGGCTTTGTGTTTTTGGAGAATGAAGATGTCCATTATATATATAAAATAAAGGAGATGATAAAATGAAAAATTAGTTTTATTCTTTAAATTAAATATTTTACCATGTTATGATCATAGTTGTCATAATGGGTAACATGGTTCAACCTACCAAAGATTGGTCACTTAGAGTCAACTCAATTTGGTTCATTTATTAACGAGTTAAAAAAATTTGAATTCGGTTTGTCCCACTATGGGTTAGTGGGTTAAACGAGGGCTCAGTGACTCACTTCATTGAAAAAAAAATATATTTTTTTCTTCATTCTAAAAAAAACTAAATTACAATTATAAGTAAAATTTAAATAAACTTCAATACAATCCAAATACAATTCAAAAGGATGTTAAACTCCAAATACAAATCAAAATCACAAAAATAAAAATTATCAACGTGTTGGCTACAAAAACAACTTAACCAAATCCAAATGCAAAACCCAATATAATAAAAAAATTTGTGTGACCCTTTATTTGCGAGTTGGTGAGCCAACTTGGCTCACCATGGATTTAACTTGGGTGAGCTGGGTTTTAGGTGGGTCCGATCAAAAATTAAACTCTACTGAAATTTATAAAAAAAATTTCAACCCAATTCAGCCTGAATCTATAATGGACCAGATTAGCTCGCAAATTCTAACCCATGTCGATAACTCTCATGGTACTTCGTTTACCATGTCAAAAAAACATTAACACCATTAACTATTAAGGACTAATTCTATGAATTTTAAAAGAATAAAACCATATTAGAATAATCTTAAAAAAAAAGACTAAAATAAAAAATAGTTTAAGAACTAAAAATATAATTAATCCTAAATTATTTTATATACAATTTTTTTAAATTGTAGAGATGTTAATTCAAAACATTTTTCAATTCGTAAAACTTGTAAATAGATGTTTACAAAATTCTGAAGTTTAATCTGCATCTCTAATTCAACCCTCTATATATATCAAATTGTCTTAGATGTAGCCGATATTTTGTTAGGTATTACCCAAGGTATTAAAAGATGATTAGACTTTTGAATTTACATAGTGATTAAGGTACATTCCATTTTACATACATAAAAAAATCTTCTCTAATATGCATTTGACCACACCAATTAAAAAATATCCCAACTCCCTTCCTTCTATAAATTGCCATGCATCCTCCATGCACCAAAATACACATCAAATCTTTACAAAACCAAAAACCCTAATTCCATTTTTTTTTCAACCATGTCTCTTGACATTCTAAAACCTTTAATCTTGTTCCTCGTCCTCTGTGCGGTGAATCCTTTTCCCTCTGTTAACTCTGCAGTTCCATTTCTCGAAATCCTGAGGGGCATTCGCAGGGGACAAAACGCGAATGGCGTAGGCACACTCAGAAGCTACCTCAAAACTTTAGGCTACCAAGTAAACGAACAATCTTCTTCCGACAACAACTTCGACGAAAACGTTGAATCTGCTCTGAAACAGTACCAGGCATTCCATCACTTGCAGACCAGTGGCGTGGTGGATGATGAAACCATCAGAACCATGAGCCTGCCACGTTGTGGATTACCTGATATCACAGCCACTCCTAACCCTAACCCTAACCCTAATAATCCTAACGGTTTATCATCACCAGCTCCCCAAAACTACGAGTACTTCCCAGGGAACCCAAAATGGAGCAGGTTTAACTTAACCTACCGAGTGACTCAAAACCCTCGAGGAGTTTCCGTGACCCGGAACGATTTGAGAGAAGCAATGAGTAATGCCTTTCAGACGTGGGGAAATGACAACAATTTCACGTTCACTGAACGCACTGGTCGAACTGACATTGTCTCTGGCTTCTACTATTGGTTCCACGGTGATTTTGCCCCATTTGATGGGCCAGGTATGGTTCTGGCTCACGCTTATGCTCCAGAAGATGGAAGAGCACACTTCGATGCATCTGAAAGGTGGAGCACTACAGGGGCTGGAGACTTTATTGATCTTCTAAGCGTTGTTCTGCACGAGATTGGTCACGTTCTGGGGCTTGGACACAGTAATGATTCTAACGCGGTTATGGCACCAACATATACAGGGGTACGAAGGAATCTAGCACAAGATGATAAAGATGGTTTAAACAATCTATATGGGTTTCCGAACTAGAATCTTGAGAATATAAGCATCGAATAATCGTCAAGTGTAGCATGTGTTTGGCCAATGTGTGTCATGTAATTCATTTCGTAGAGGCTGAAACCAGTTTCATGTACTACTATTAGGCAACAATTAAATAAGCCACCATGTACACTTGTCATCAAAATTTGAGTTCAAATTCTCTATTAATTTTTTTTGTGTTATTTTTTTGCCGAACATTAAAAAAATATTGTAATGATATTTTAAATATATTTTAAAATGTTAAAATTAGTGATATTCAATATATTATAAAAGCACAATATAGAAATAATATAGAAAAAACAAACAAAGAATCTAAATTCTCAAAATTTTCTTGTAATAATAGATTTACCAAGTAAATAATTGATTAAATACGAATCTAATTTTTATCTTTAACAAAAGAAAAATGATTTTTTGATTACTAAATTTTGAAAACTTTCTCTTACAATCTTATTAGGTATTTTTTAAATGATTTTCTATTTTTCTATTTTCTTATTCTCAATTTCAAAACTACTTAAAAAATAACACATCATGTTGTAAGAGAAAGTTGTCAAAATATAGTAGTTAAAATATCATTGTTCTTAACAAAAATAAAAAAATCATTAAAAAATTAATAAATTTTTTATTTTACGATTTTGAATTAGAAATAATATTAATTTTTTATATAAATTGGATATAAATCTCGTAGAAAAACCCATCAATAAGTCATCATGAATATAAAAAATAAAAAAGTAACAAAGCTAAACTGTCCTCTTTGATTGGCGTGCGAAATCTTAATGCAGTAATTGATTTTTCTTTTTAATATCCCCTGGACCAAATAAAGTTTCCTGTCAAAATTTCAAAACATTTAATTAATAGTTAGGTCAAACTTGTACTTGAAACTACAACTAACAAATATAACAAACTTTGCCGCGTTCATCAGTCCGTAACAAAAAGGAAACTTACCTCCTGTATAAATTAAATTCTATCTTAATTATTTAATTAATTTTCTAATTTATTATTTTAGTTTATTATGATCATTTTATTATTTTTTAGTTCAATTTAATTTTTTAATTTTTAAAAAATGTTTAATTTTGATTTTTTTATTATTTTTTATTCAATTTAATCTTGTTTTTAGATCATCAAATTTTATATTTTTCAATTTAAGACTAAATTAATAATTAAACTTAGTTACAACTTATATATATACATGTTAAAATAATATTTTAGAATTTATATATCAAATCATTCTACCTAAATATAAAAAAAATTAAGTATATAGGATGAGTAAAAAATTAAATAATTTGAGTATTTAGGTAGAGTGATTTGATACATAAATTATAAAAAAAAAAACTATTTTAATATATATATATATATATATATATATATATTATATTTGTTTTGTTTTGTTCTTATTGTTATTTTCAATAAGTAAAAATTACATCATGATAAAATATATTTTTAATGTTTAAACTACATCATAATAAAATACAAAACATTAGTAAACATAGAA
>Ga0209589_1014289_pt1 | contig 10002 bp, 7 predicted proteins | sample CowpeawhiteBW_FD_187525 | JGI IMG/M metagenome (GOLD analysis project Ga0209589, IMG submission 187525) | Root nodule microbial communities of legume samples collected from California USA - Cow pea white BW (SPAdes) (version 2) | ecosystem: Host-associated > Plants > Roots > Nodule | place: USA...
TATATATATATATATATATATATATATATATATATATATTTGAATAATTAATATTTTGAATGTAAAATATGGTTGTAATCCAATATTAAGTTAGTGAAACTCCTTTTGTATCATTCTTCTTAAAGTGACTTTTTTACTTTCGAGTTTTTTATATTATTTCTTTCTGTCCATGTTTGTATTTTTTTTTTCTATCCTACATTTTCTTTGATATAAAATTAAAAAAAAAATCTAAGGTTTTTTAACCATGTGAAAATTTTAAGATACCAAGTTACCTCTTCTTCTTAATAGTTATAATTAATTTCCAATACATAACTAAAGGAATAAGAAATTATTATCTTAAGAACTTATTTTCACTTTTAAGTTATTGAAGAATGTTGAAAAGTAATTTTATATAAACCTATCTCACAATCTAATTTTTGTTTACTAAATAAAAATAATAAAATAAGCTCTTTTTTTCATGCTATATCCTATCACATGTTAAAATTATGGATACTAAACGATTTTGTTCCATAATTTTGAAAATTAAATTAATATATTCAAAATTTATATATTTAATTATTTTTATTAATATAATATATATATATATATATATTTATATTTGTTCTTAACTCCATCATATTCTTGAACTTATTGGACCAACTATGAACAAAATAAATAACAAGCCAAACAATAATTGTGGAATTAGTTGGGAAATACTCTATTCAAGAAGAAAATTTTTTAAACCAATTATATTGAAATTTCTTTTGAAAAATTATAGGTTTGAAGTTATATTTAATATGGACCCATTTAACTTCATTTATTTGACTCATTGGATATTCTGTTATTTGATAATATTTTTCTAGATCAAGTTTTAAAAAATTAATATATATATATATATATATATATATATATATATATATATAACATAAAAAATAAAAAATAATATAATATATATAAATAAAAATTTTAATATATATATATTATATCTTTTTACAAATGTTGTGTAATTAAATATTTGAAATATATAAAATATCGAATAAAAGACTAAGGATCAAACATAGAACTACCATAGCACATTAGACTCTTGCTTCTGGAAGACTAATGTATTGAATGGGCTCATGAGACTCTGCACCTGTCATACTATGTCTCTTCTCCTCTTTCTCAACAACAATAATTAAATGGAACAATCATATAAGTCATCAAGTACTGACAGGGTTAACTTCACTAGCTTCTTGAGTATGATCATCTTTCATATAATAACATCTGTCATGTGAAGTCTCCTTCAACTCTTACCACCTAGTTATCATCCTTTATATGAGTCAAATACTAGTAGACTTAGATAGTCTCACATCACAAGTCCCTTTCAAAACACTTAAACTCATCATAGATTAGCATTTCCCCTTGGAAGTAGCTAACTTAATCATCCTAACACTAAAACATTCATCTCTACTAATACATTGTTAAACAAATGGGAAACAATCATAATTATGGAAGATAGCATACAATGGAAGTCATTTAGAAAGATATAAACCAATATAGTATGGAAGAATTCACAAAATTACAGCCTAGTGGCAATGCAGCAGATAAATTTGTTTTATACAATTTGAGCATTTTCTTAACATCATAAAATCACCACTTCTAACTCACATGTTATAACAATCATATAGGCATACCACAATCTAAAAATACAAATACCAAGTCACATTCAATAAAATTATTGTAATACAAACATCCAGTCAAACATGCTCATTCTTTTGCACCCACCTTCCAAATTCACATATTTCAATCTCTTTAAATCAATATGTTTTAAGTACTTAGGGACTTGTAAGGAAAATTATCATACAATATCAAATATCAATTCCTACAACCCTACAACTCCAAACGATAGCTTTACCACAATAACACCAATGTCACACACACTATTTTTCCATCATATAGGCTAATTCTTCCATATATAGTTAGAAATTTCACATTAATACATTATCAACCACATTTACTTTCTCGGTCCAGCAAGTTCCACCATACCATCATCAAACCACACTGATTTTGAATAACAGTACCAACCACAATCAATCTATCCAAATCAACAGTTTCTCATCACATTTATAAAAAATCACAATTCAAAGGAAATAACTCTCTCCAAGACTAATTAATTACATAAGTATCCAAATTATTATTGCAAGTAACAATATTCATCAAAATCTTCGTTATCCTAAAACTAATCTCAAATTACAGCAAGCAAATAATTACAATAATCATACTACATATTTTTCTTTTAAAATTCAACAATAAGATCCTAAAGTTTTAATTAGATTAGCTTCTCTTACCTCTTGACCTAGTATTGTTCTTTTCTCCCTAAATAGCTTTGCACGCACAGTAAAACACTTTATCTACATAACATTAGGGTCTCAACGGAAGGAAATTTCATCAAGGACGAATGGAGGCAACATACTAAACAAGAAGGAGCTTGAATGTAGGAGAAAACAAATTGTTACAAATAGAAAATGCACAAATTTTCAAAGCAAAATTTCAAACCCACCATTAAAAGAAATTGAATAGGGGTTTTGGTAGAACTCTTCATGTAGATTACTCTTGGTGGTGAATCTTCAAAAGTAGGGGTGACAATGTCTGCTTGGCTTAGCAGACCGGCCCGCAAGCCCACCAAAAAAATGTTGGGCAAGCTAAAATATTGAACTCGCTAGCATGTAAAAGCTCAGCCCGCATAACTTGCAGTCCACATAAAAAAAAAACTTGCATTTGTATATATTGTATATATTGGTTACTTTCCTTCTGAACTTTTGCATGTTAGTATCAATTATACTTTCTTAATGCATAAGAAGATTTGTGCAAAAAGTGAATAATGATTATTATTTTATATATAAAACTATATATTAATTATATTTTAATTTATATGTATATGCAATATTTTTATATTATCATAAATATATAATTAAAATAGTAAAATAATTTAATTTTTGGTATTAATATATTTTAATTTCTGACTTTAAATTTCTTCTTTAATACAAATTAAAATATTTTTTCTTCAAATACATTTTGATTTTAATTTATACATTTGAAATTATTTTATATATCAATTTATTTAATATTTTTTTATTTTATACTAATAATGGTATAAACTTTTTTTATTAATTTTAACATTTTTAATTTATCAAATATATCACTTGACTCACGAATTTTCATAAACTTTCATCTCAAATATTTTTATTTACCACAATTTTTTTTTTAATCCAAACAACTATTTTTTTTTCAAATTCATTCTTCTAAATCCATCTTTCGAAACAAACATCTGAAATCCATCTTTTAATTTTAAACATTTAAAAAAAAAATAGAGGGCCTTTAAATGATCTGCCCTTGATTAAATTAATTAATTGGGTTGGTTATATTTGCTTTTATTAAAATCATCTGAAAAATTGTAAAAATAACTTGTCTTTTATGAAATAAAAATGCATAGCCACTAGATATTTTAAAATATACAAATACATTGTAATTTAATAGGTGAAAAAATGTTTTAAACATATTAGCCACATTTAAGCTTTAGGATAAACAAACAAGTTACATTGTAATACAAAGTTGCTTTTTCAATTTTTGAAGACAAAATCAAATACTTTAAAAAATATGAAAATGGTAAATCGAAACAAAAAATGAGATTGATTTTTAAGAAATAAAATCAGCTGGAAGATAAAATCTTATTTGTGTTTTTGTTGAAAAATAAAAACAAAAATTCAACTCAAGATTTTGAAATTATATATAAAAAAGTGGGGTTTAGCTTGGTTTAAATTGAATGTGATATTAAAAAAGAATTGAATTAAATAGTTTGTTGTGATTTAGTTTTTTAAAATAATGTTATTAGTATGATTACTTATTATTTTTAGTCATTAGTTTTCGTTGAAATATTTAATTAACTATGTTAGATAAGATCTTTTTTTAAATCATATATGTTATTTCATAAATTCAAACTAATATAAAAATGATGAAGATTAGGGATGAACATGGGGAATCTAATATATTAAATTTGCGTACCTTTCAAATAACAATTTTTTTTAATAAATCATAACCAACCAGGTTTTATAACTTTGGATAAACTATTATTTAATATGCAAACATTTAAAAAAGTTGAATAATTAAAATGTTGAAAAAGTTACGTGACCCTTTATTTTAAAATATTATGTTTTTGAATAATGTCTATTTTAGACTTCTCGAAACCCTTTCCTCTTAAAAAACAAAAGAGAAATATAAAACGTACACGTGAGTCTAAGAAACTAGGGACTAATGGTTCGTAAATAAGGAAACATCATAGTTTGAAGATTTTCCTCGTTTAGTAATGTCAAAGTTCATAAGAAAACAAAACACCATATGAATCCACAAATAGGAAAAATAAAAATTTCTTCTACCATATCATCTCAACTATACCTGATTGTTAAGTAATTATAGCTACACACAAAACTTGAGTCTAATTTGTCTTCATTAAAATTAATTTTCAAGTCATAGTAATTTATATGTCAATTATCTGTTTAATATTAATTATGTTAAAAATCTCATGTTAACTAAATATAACAAAAAGTTATTTTCTGTAAATTTTACACTTTAATATAATATCCTAATCATCATCATCTAAAGTGTATCTTAATTGACTATTGGACATATGTTAATATCTACTGTCAGCTTAAGATTATTTTGATATGTGTTGAAAATCTCGTATAACTTATCATCTAAAAATTAAATAAATTTAAATTATATAAATATATAAAAACATCATTTTACACACTATTTTTTATAAAATAAACTCTTGATAATATCAACATATATTTTACATTGATAGAGATGCAATTTGATTTAAAATTTCCATTAAATTTAACATATACCTTTTGAACCTGACATAATGTTAGCTTTTGCTCCTTCTATCAAGCAAAAAGTCTCAAAAGAAATCAATATCCAAACATCTAACATGTGTTTGTCCTAAAACCAAGTTTGTCGGAGGCAAAATCGATTCTCAAGATTCCCACATGTTCATGCTATTAATCTCAGCTGGATTCTCCATAAATTATTATTCAGCAAAGTCAAAGATGGAACTCAAACCCCAACAAAACCCAAATCTAGTGGAACAATAACAACATATTACAAATTGCAACAATGTTATAAGCAAAAACTAAATAGAAACAATAAGAACACATATTCATTCATCAACATAATCCAGAAGGAACATAACCAATTCAGAAAAGAGAAAGAAAACTTACTAATTTTACAGCTAGTTAAAATTTAACAAAAAAATATTACACTAAATAAAATGTAACAAAATTAAGATTACTTTCATAATTAATAATTGTTAATTATTTGGCAGATCCTCTGCCAATCATTTCCTTGTACCTCATGATGGAATCCAGCCTCTGCAGTTTGAGCTGCTGCTTGAACTTGTTGATGAAGTCGTCGGCTTTCGCGTCCACCTCGTCGTCGACGGCGGCGGCACTCACCTTCGCCTCCTTCACGGTGGCCGGGCGGCGGCTCTCCACGATATCCTCCTCCTTGAAGTGCGCGAACGCCGACTTGCTGCTGGCCGACTTCTTCATCTTCCGCGGCAGCTTCACCGGAACCTCGCCGGAAGAAGGCTTGGTGTCGGAGTGCGTCCTCGTGAAATGACCATCCTGCCCCTGCTGCTGCAATTTGCTGTAAATCTCGTCCAACGAAGAACCCTCCTCGCGCTCTCCGAGGCTGTAGTCGTAGCCGCCGTTCACGACAGGAAAGTCGTCGTCTTCCTCTTTTTCCTCGTCGGTTTCGACCACCTGGGGCGGCGGCACGTGGGGCTTGTCGGGCGCGTGGGAAAGCGTGGCGGCGTGCGGAGCGAGTTTTGAAGTGAAGGGTTCGGTGGGGAGGTAAGTGTAGAGGTTGATGGATTTGAGTCTTTGAAGGAGTGAGGGAGATCTAGCAAGTTGGAAGCTTTCATTTTCATGGGTATGGGTTTGGGTGTGGGATTCATGAAAGTGTGGGTATGGAGGGTCTTGGGAGGGGTAGAAGTTGATGGATTTGAGTCTCTGCAAGATTGAAGGGGATCTTGGGAGGTGGGGATGTGGAAAGTCATTTGCTTGATGATGTTGGGCATGGGGGTCATGGTGGTGGTGGTGTTTGGCAAGGTTGGAGATGATGAAGATGGTTCCGATGACTAGTTGGAGGAGGAGGAAGAAGACGGTGGGTGTGAACCAGCTGTAGATGGTGGCCAAGAATGTTGGGGAAGATGAAACTGCTTCCTCAAGCATGGTTTTGGTTTGAAGGTGAAGAAGGTGAAGAACAGAGGAAAAGGTTGTTGGTTGGTTGGGTTTGATTTGGTTATGTAGAGTGTGTGTACTTCTATGATGTTTTTGATATTTAGCTTAGTATGTGTGGATGGGTCACTCGGGTGTTATTGAGGGGTCAGACAGGGTAAATTATATGTACGGTCGTGAGGGGTCACTTGCATGTTGTTTAAATTTATGTGCTTTATTCGATCACCAAATATATAAATAGAAAGAAATTAACTTTTTACATAATATGAGAATATTGGAAAGGGTAAAAAGTATTTTTATTTATTTATTTATTTGTTTATTTTGTGTGTATTGAATGCTGTATGTATGAAGAGGCATGTGTGAAATAAAAGGATTGGTTGAGAGAACTCGAAGATCGAGAAAAGCGTGGTGGCATATGATGGGTCTGCAGCTAAGGGACAAAATTAGAGGGTAGATTTGTGAAACGTGGGACACTTGTTGGTTGAATTTTTGGATATTCATTTCGACCTTGACTTCAACAAAAGGGACATATTTTCTTTTTTCTGAATTCAATTTCAACCCATCTTATTAATCTAAAGGTATGGGTTATCACACCAACCACTCTTCACCTTCATTATTTTCTTTCATGATTTTTCACTTCTCTCTGAAAAAAAATTAATTTTTCAATACTCATATATTAATTTCTATCATTAAACTCTATATACAAGTATAGGTTAAATGATATATATATATATATATATATATATATATATTATTTTGATAGTATATATGGTAGTATAGTTAAAAATAACTACTAAAGGTATTGTGCTTTTTAAAACGTTCATTTTATTATAACTTTATTTTTAAAAAATGTCTCAGATAATGAAAAAAAATTATTTAAATATTAATTTTTAAATTATGTGAGACTATTTCGATTAAAAATATATATAAGTTGATATATATGATATAATTTGAATGTTTGGAAATTTCTATTTTGAGCATAAGGATCTGAACTTACCGAATTTAGATAAATGCATGTTACACTCTGAGTCTATTGTCTTCTGCTTTTGAAATCGAAATCATCAAAACCTTTCCTAAACACCAACTCCACATTTTTCATCCCCATTTCAAATTCTTGTTCTTCCATTATGTCACTTATAAAGATAAAAGGCAAAACTAAAATAAAATTATATTTTCTCAATATATGTTTATCTTTTTACTATTACAATCAACACTGCACATATAATGTTTTTAAAAGTTAAGAGAGCACATGTATAATGTAGAAAGAAAAAAAAAGGTTAATAACTTATTGTTTTTTAAAATACATTAAAAGTTAACATGGAATTTTAAAAATACTGATAACATTATTAGAAAAATATCTCAAGAAAAGTGCAAGCGTGATTTATTAATATGGACAATTCTATTAATTTGTGCACATGCAAATCCTTATATGGTGGACTTAACAGGTGTGAAACGGTTGAATGATATAACTATTTTGGTATTAACTAATGGGTTGGTACAGTAGTGCCTTTCTATTTTAATCTAATTCTCAATTTTTTATTCATTTACTTACTCATGAATTTATGCCTTAGGTTTGTGTCGGTTTATCCTTACTACCACTTAGTTGTCACAAAATTAGAATACAAGTATACTTATTACCTTTTTTATGCTTCTATCTGTTTCCAGTTATTTAGATTAATCACATGACAGAGTTTATATATATATATATATATATATATATATATATATATATATATATATATATATATATATATATATATAAAAGGAGTAACAATATAAAGGAAGCTAATAAAAATAGATGTGACATCAATAAGAACAAGCATCAGTGTATTAAGGGTTTTTTCTCCGGTTATTTTTTTTATTTTACTCGGATCTAGAACCGAGACATATTGGGGTGAGGCCAAAAGGTACTTTTGACCTCGGTTGTTACCCGAAGTCATAGATATAGTCCCTTTTCTGTCCCGGGTCCATGAGAACCGAAGCCATAAGATAAATTTTTTTTTTTTAATTAAATTTTTCGCGGCACAGATCTGAAAGCCAGCTAACATCGGACCAAAACCAGAATCCTTTCATCCCTTCAACACCAGAATCAGAACGCGAACGCGAACCAGAACGCGAACCAGATCAGAACCCCCATCCCAACAATGAACGCTAACCAGAATCCCCCATCGACGAACCACCATTGTCGCAGCGATGAACGCGAACCACCACTGCAAGCCATCATCGGCGCAGCTGCGACGAACGACGAGAAGACAGATCCGGTGACGGTGCAGATTCACAACCTCTATTGCGGTGACGGTGGCTTTCTGCAGCGGCGGAGATCTCGACGGAGGTTCCTCTAGTGGAGCGCGATGGTGATCTCGCGAAAGGTGCTGCCATGGTGGATCGCGTCGCCGCGTTGCAGATCTGGTGCCCTGTTTTCGCGTCGCAGTGGTGGTTCGCGTTCGCAATGGAGTTTCACGGTGGCTAGGGTTTAGGGTTCCCATATGGTTCTGTGCGCGCGAGGAAGAAGATGGAAAAGATGGAGAAGATGCAACAGCGTGCGAGGAAGAAATAGAGGGGTTTGCGTTTTTGTGCCCTGATTAAACTATTTGGCCCCGGTTCAGTGCCACCCGAGGCCAAAGACGTAACCTTTTGGCTTTGGGTTTGTTCAATAGAATCATATAAGCACCTTTAGGCACCGGTTTTTTTTGAACCGAAGCCTATAACCCATTTTGGCACCGGTTTTTTTTTTAACCGAAGCTTATAACCCCTTTTGGCCTCGAATTTTTCTTGAACCGAGGCATAAAAGTTGTCTCAAATTGCAAAAATGTCACCGCGTCGTTATATGCTTCGGTTCCTTGCCAACCGAGGCCTATAAGACAATGTAAAAATGCAATTATGCACTAGTGAAGATAAAAACATGAAGTAAAAAAAAATAAAAAAAAAAATAGATTGGAACAAATAGATACTCATTTTATATTCAAGAAATATATTTATCTTCTACGTCAATAAAAAGAATAATCATCGATTGACTTTCACAAGTTTTTAAAATTACAAATTTTTTGTGTACTCCAAATGTTTTGCTTTTGGTGAATGAAGGTGATTATTTATATAATATGTATGAATTTCAAAGACTTAATTATCATGTACATGTTTATTAAGTGAAGCCTAAATGCTAACTCTATTTTATATCTTTAAACGTGTTTTAGCCAAATTGTTAAAAAAAGTTGTGAAGGTTATATCTTTTTTGTTTTTTAGCCAAATTGTTAAGAAAATTGTGGAGGGAAGATTTAAATTTTGAAATTTAAAATAAAATATAAAATCTTCTCTTACTTGGACAAGATTTGGAGGTGTACAAAACATTTTTTAACTTTTATTTATTCATATTTTTTTCTTACATTTTTTAACTTTTTTTAACTATTCCCTCCCTTCAATTTTGTAGAGATCTCCCATTATTTAGAAATGTGACCAAATTATGAAATATGAGTGTACAAACTTTGTATTACAAAGTTAGTTTTTAGGGTTGAGTTAAATTTAAATTTTACTTTCTAAATCATATTCAAAATTATGAGGTACGAAAGATTAATTTCAGTTAATTTTAGTACTCTCTCTTAGAGTGACTCAAATTTAAGGTTTTTGGTATAACATCAACAAAAACAAGTATGTTACTTCATAAAATAACATTATTCTTAGAATAAATACATTAATAATATAGTTTATTTAAAATTAAATTATATTTAAAATAAAAATACACATTGTTGTTTGC